>Ga0206888_1075_pt1 | contig 28717 bp, 25 predicted proteins | sample Alteio_BWOrgHeat_90_FD_153258 | JGI IMG/M metagenome (GOLD analysis project Ga0206888, IMG submission 153258) | Enriched cells from forest soil in Barre Woods Harvard Forest LTER site, Petersham, Massachusetts, United States - Alteio_BWOrgHeat_Nextera4 ... | reverse complement strand
CTTTATTTCCTGTCTGGGGCTTTTGGGACTGGCGACCTTTACCGCACAGCAGCGGAAAAAAGAAATAGGCATCAGAAAGGTGATGGGGGCAACCGTCACCGCCATCGTTTCGATGCTGAGCAAAGATTTCATTGCGCTGGTTTGCATTGCATTCCTCATCGCGGCGCCCATCAGCTGGTATGCCATGCACGTATGGCTCGCCGACTTTGCCTATCGGGCCGCTGTCAGTCCGTGGCTCTTCCTGCTCGCAGGTCTCGCCGCCGTTTTCATTGCGCTGGCGACCATCGGGTATCAGGTGATAAAAGCGGCCATTGCAAACCCGGTGAAAAGCTTAAGGACCGAATGAGCCGGGTTCGTCGAAGTTTTTGGAGAATTGGTCTAAAAAATTCATCCATCTTAACCCACCACAATATTTTCGGCAAAAGAAATCCGGTATGCAAACAAAGCACCTGTCCTTGATCGTACTACTCATGGCCACCCTGAGCGTCCACGCCCAATCAAAAACTATTGACTACTCAGCGATCAGGATTTCCGACTGGATAACCCAGCGATCAGCTATCCTTGATTATTCCTTCGGCGATTATGGCGGTAGTCAGGCCTTTACGTTGATCAGAAAGGTCGCCGATTCAAAGTCCGCCAGCCTTGCCTATCCAAACAATCTGGATTTCACCGATGGCAGTATCGAACTGGATATTGCCTCTCCAAACGGCAAGAACGGATTCGTAGGCCTTGCCTTTCATATTCGGGACAGCAACCATTATGAGACCCTGTATTTCAGACTCGGCTCCTCGGGTACCGGTGAAGCGGTTCAGTATATGCCCAAAAAGAAACCGGAATTCAACTGGTGGGATTATGAAGCGCTGTCCTGGCAGGCCAGTGCCACACTCCCCGAAACAGGCTGGTTTCACGTAAAGGTCGTTGTGAAAGGAAGGGAAATGAAAGTGTATCTCAATGATCAGCCTGCGCCCATCATGAGCCGGACGGATCTTGACCCTGCTTTACCCCACGGTTCCGTTGGATTCTGGCTGGGCAATTGTCCGTCCGGCGCTTATAAGAATTTGAAAATAAAAAGGGCAGTGTAGGCTCTCTACCTGTGTCCGTGGCCATATCCGCCGCCGCCATGGCCCCCATAGCTACCACCACCACGGTTCCCATATCCGCCACGTTCAGCGCCACCGCGATATCCACCACCGCCATGGTTTTCGAAACCACCACCGCGAACGGCATATCCCCCATGTCCACCAAATCCGCCCCGGTTGGCATAACCCTGCCCCCCATATCCACGATAAGCATATCCGCCGCGGCCATATCCGCGACCGTAATTCTCGTGCTGAAAACGCCCCCGGTCAAAGCGACCGCCGTTGAAATACCCGGAATACCTTCTTTCAAAGAAAGGCCGGTAGTGCGCATAGTAGTAATAATCCCTATAGTGCCCGTTCCAGGCCGGGTAGTCATAGTAAGCATACCCGGGGAACTCGTCCTCATACACCACCCCATCCTCGGCGGCATAGCCATTGGGGTCGGCATAAACGCCCTCATCCGTAGGGTAGGGTTCCTGGTAGACGGCAGCAGGCGGTTGGTAGACCACCGGCGGCGGCGCTACATAGACCCGCGGCCCGCGAAAAGGAAACCCAAAACGCGCATGCACATATACCTGGGCGTCGCTCTTGGTGGCGATCAGCATGCTGGCAGCTGCCAGGGCGGTGAGTGTAATGATCTTTTTCATTTTGTTTGTGTTTTTAAGTTAGCGGCTGAGTCTTTATTCCATCCTGCTCATCCACTATCTAAGAAGGCAAACAAAGCGGTATATTTAATCGGAGTATGTTAAGGTTAAGGTAATACGCCTATCTGCCAGGTTTACAACGCTATAGAAGTAGCCTGATAAAAGTATTGTTCCATAAGCGCGACCGCCTTACCTAAGCCATCTTCTTCCCGGATAACGGCAGCCGCCGCCCGGCAATTCTCTATCATCGCGGGGTCTCCCGCGGCTTGGATGGCGGCCAGCAGCCCTTCCGGAGAAAGTTCCTTGAAAGGAATATGGCAACCCATTTTTTTCTGCTCGATCATCTTACCGTTTATCGGCTGGTCGGCAAGGATCGATACGACGATCAACGGCACACCGCTCCGCAATGCCGCTCCAACGGTACCGATGCCACCATGGATGATGGCGGCGCTGCAGCGGGGTAGGAGCCAGTCGTGATTGACATATTTTACTGCGAAGAGATTGGGATGCACCGGTAAGCCCGTCAGTATCGACCAACCGGCTCCCAGTACTACTCTTTTTTTTGCCAGCACCCCTTCCAGCACCCGTAAAAGCCTTGCCTGGTCGGGTACAGGGATACTTCCGAATCCCATGTACACCGGCTTGTCTCCCTTCGCAAGCCATTCTTCCAGCCCTTCGGGTAGTTCATTCATGCCCGGTTTTTCCCTAGCCGTTGGCGGGAGGAAAAAGAAGCCGGTGACATGCGCATTCGGCGGCCAGTCCCCGGGCTGTTTTATCAGTAATTGACTTACGGCGGTTATGGCCAGCATATTGCTCCGAAGGCAGGCTTTCATCACATTGGCCGGCGGCAGACCGATTCCCTTTCGAAAATGGTTCACCGATTGCCTGACCATGGCATAGCCCAACCCCAGAAGCCGGTAGGACAGCCTGTTGAACCATACATGCCCTTTTGTACCAAACGCCTGGAAAGGGAATTCCCTCGTTGGCACCGGCGGCGCACTCAGAAAGACCACCGCGCACTTTTTACGATATTTCTCCGCAATAGAATAGACAATGGGAAGTGGCAGGACGCTTACTATCAGGCTTTCGAAATGGCTGCAAGCCTCCAGCATATCCCGGTTGGACTGGTCCGCCGTTTCCGCTGCTACTTTTTGCAGGTGGTAAAAGAATTTGAATATACTCCCGCCTTCCAGTAGCCGGAGAGCCTCTGGTGAGTTGATAAGGTGTTCGGTGTTACCGGTCACCGGCAGGTAGGAGACCCCAAATCCTTCCACAAATTTCCTGAAATTCTCCGGTGCGACAAGGGTGACTTCGTGGCCTTTTTCCATCAATGCCAGCGCCAGCGCAATAAAAGGCTGAACGTCACCCCTGGATCCCGACGTGATTATTCCATATCTCATTTAGGACAAAGTAAGCAAAAAAGAAACGCCTTTCATCAAGAATTGACCCCAACAGATGTAGCAATTGCCAACGATGATGTAGTATCGTGCGATGCTGATCGAAAAGACGCAACCATCGGTGATTTTTCACTCGTTTCTATACGCTGAAAACAAAATTCATACAATGGAAAGAAAAACACTGTTACTTGCGCTCACCCTGATCGGCGTATCCTGTCACAAGCACAACAATCCCGGGATGCCGGTGGTGACGCCAGGCAATTATGTACAAACAAACCTTGTGTCGGATACGACATCTTACGGCGCCGCGATCATTGACCCTTCGCTCAAGAACGCCTGGGGCATCGCCGTCAATCCAACAGCAGGCATCGTCTGGATCGCAGCCAACCACAGTGGTGCCACCAACGTATATGATTCCACGGGAAAGACCTTGTTCGGTCCTGTTGCCATCCCTTCGATGGGTGATCTCAACGGCGGTTCACCCAGCGGTGTCGTGTTCAATCCCACGCAGGGCTTCGTCGTCCCCGGCGGGACCGCGCCGACGCCATTCATCTTTGTCAATGAGGATGGGACCATCTCTGCCTGGCCGCTGGGGGCAACAAGCACGACTACGGTGGTTGACCGGTCCTCCGCCGACGCGGTCTACAAGGGGTGTGCCTTCGCCGTTCAAAACGGGACAACCTATCTCTATGCTGCTAATTTCAAGGGCGGCGCCATCGAAGTCTTCGACATGGGTTGGCAACCCGTAACCGGCTTGTCCTTCAAGGATCCAAATATCCCCGCCGGCTATGGCCCGTTCAATATCGCCAACATAAAAGGGATGTTGTATGTCACTTATGCCCAATTAAAGGGGCCCGACAACCAAGACGACCAGGCAGGTGCAGGCAACGGGTACGTGGACGTCTATAGTCCGGACGGAAAGCTGGTCATGAATTTTGCCTCTCGCGGCGCCCTCAATTCACCCTGGGGAATTGCCCAGGCCCCCGATCATTTCGGTGTGCCGCTGCATTCGATCCTCATAGGAAATTTCGGTGATGGTATGATCAACGTGTATGATTCCACCGGCGTCTACAAGGGAGCTCTGCAAGGCAATGGCAAGCCCATCGTCATCGAAGGGTTATGGGCATTGGACTTCCCCGTCAATGAAGACCCGAAGTACAGCCCCAATAAACTATTCTTCACTGCCGGTCCGAAAGGCGAACAACACGGCCTGTTCGGCTATCTTCAGAACCAATAACCTCCGTCTCTTTATATATACGGCCCCTGACCCGGAAGGCAGGGGTTTTTATTTTAACCCTGCCCAATTCGGATTTTATCTATGTTTAAGTTGAAAAATCACCTCAAAGACGTCCTGGTGCAGACCGAACTTCCGATGCTCTCCACAAACACCCACACAACACCCACCGTTATCCAGACATCCGCGAAATTGAAAATACCCATACGCAAGATCGGCAACCCCACATTCATAAAGTCGGTAACATGGCGATCAAAAAGCAGCCGGTCCAGGATATTCCCCATCCCGCCGGCAACGATCAGCGTAAGTGCGATCAGTCGCGGGGTCCGGATATCCTTCGCCCGGACAAGCAAATAGGTAAGGAATCCCAGCAGCGTCGCCAGCGGCAGGATGCCCAACAGCCAAAAACTAGCCCGGGGTGGGAGGTGGTCCGCCATGCTTAGGGCTGCCCCGGTATTCTCGACATATTCCAGTCGCAACGTATTATGGAAATAACTACGGGCCGGCTGGTTCCGGAGATGGTCCCGGGCCAGGTCCTTGCTCACACGATCCCAACTGATAAGGGAAAGAAAGAAGGCGCCAAACAGCAGTAGGCGGCCTTGATGCGTTATGTACTTCATACCAGATCTGTCGCCGAAGCCCCGGGAATATTACAACCGCGACTCCATCGCGACCCCGCATCATTTCTGCGCCGTTATTGGCTGAATACTCCCGTCGGGATTGAAGGTCAGTTCAGTGACCTTCACATTCCTCAAGTGCGTCTTGCCGCTCAGCTGAGTATCGTGGTAAAAGAGCCACCATTTGCCGCCAAACGAGATGATGGAATGATGCGTTGTCCAGCCTTCCACCGGGTTCAGGATCACCCCCTGCCAGACAAAGGGGCCGTACGGCGAACTACCCGTCGCATAGACAAGCCGGTGCGTGTCGCCGGTGCTATACGTAAAATAGTACTTACCCTGGTATTTGAACATCCAGGAACCCTCAAAAAAACGTTTGTCGTTGTCTTTTTCGAAGAAGGGCTTCTGGTCGGGTCCGACGATTTGGATCTCTTTTGCCGGTTCGGCGAGGTGCTTCATATCGGCACCGAGCTTTGCCACCCTGGGCGCAATAGCCGCCTCATCCGGTTTCCGGTTGCCTTTTGCGGAGTCATACCGGTGGTTGTTCCACTTCTGCAACTGTCCGCCCCAGATGCCGCCAAAATACATATAGTAGCTGCCGTCATCGTCTTTGAACACACAGGGGTCGATGCTATACGTGCCGGCCATCGGCTCTTTCCCGGCGATGAACGGCCCCGCCGGGTTGGCACTGGTGGCGACGCCGATGTGAAATACGTCTCTCTTATCCTTTACGGGAAAATAGAGGTAATACGTATGGTTGGCAAAGGCGGCATCCGGGGCCCATAACTGGCGACCCGCCCAGGGAATGTTTCGGATATCCAGCGCTACCCCATGATCGGTTACCTTACCGCCAATCGAATCCATGGAGAGGATATGATAATCCCGCATGTCGAAGTGCGAGCCCAGGTCATCTTCCGGAATTCCTGTTGCAGTGTCGTGCGATGGATAGATATAGATGCGCCCATCAAAAACATGCGCGGAGGGGTCGGCCGTATAAATATGTGTTACCAGCGGCTGGGACAAATACTTTTTTGGTGCGAAGACGCTCGCCGAATCCACATGGGAGACGCCGCCTGAATCCGTAGCTGAATCTATGGCGGCCGCATGGCCGGACCCATTATGACATCCTGCCAGGAGGACTATTGGAAAAAGGAGGACAGAGAGGAGGTTGAGCTGTTTCATGGCAATGACATTTGGTTGAGATACAATCGTTCATAGAAAGAAACGCCCTAAATGTACAGCTTCTGGGTCAAAATGTAATCGGTTTCATTTTTTTATTTTCCTCTTATCCTTAGGCTTCATCACCTCATTATAAGCAGAAAGAAGCGCCTCCAGAATGATGTGTTGGGGAACCGTGTCTAATTCAAACGTCGTCGCTCCCTTTTCGCCCCATTTGTTGGGCACAGGATAGATTTCTTCTTCCATTTGACAAAAGACGGCTTGTTCTTTTGGCGTCAGGAAAATATTGGCCGTGTTGTCTTTTGCAAGGTAGGTGGCGAACATCCGTTTGCCGGTCACCTTAAAGCCGACTCTTTCAAAATGTGGCGTCTGTTCGGTGCCGGGAAAAGAAAGGGCCAGTTGTGCAAATACTGCTTCTGTGATCATAGCATATCTTGGTCTATTTTTTGGGGATAACCGCAGTAGCCTCTATCTCTATCAGGATATCATCCCGGAAAAGTTTGCTTACCTGCACAAGCGTGCTTGCGGGTGGGCTCTGAACAGTAATAAATTTGTCCCTCACATTACGGATAGATTGGATTTTCGAAACATCGGTGGTAAAGTAGCTTAGTTTAATGACGTCTTTCATCGTCCCACCTACTTCTTCTACAATATTTTTAATATTGACGAACACCTGTTCGGTCTGCTTTTCAAGGTCGTCTTTGCCTACGAGATTACCCTTTGCATCTAAAGCAACCTGCCCCGAAATAATAACCATCCGGGAATTGCCGAGATCGATCATGGCCGCCTGGGAATAGCCATGTGGCGTCGAAACCGAGGATGGGTTAACCAGTTCTATTGTCTTTTGAGCGAAAGCAGTGATCGTGAGAAAGAGGAGGGCTGGCAAAAAGATAAAAGTCTTCATCTGATAAAGTGTTTGAGTCTAAAGTAGGTTTTATTTTTTAAAATAAACCCGAAACAAACTTCAAAATATCATTCGAGGAGAACGCTGCGAAGGGCAAATTGATCCTTGCACAACAATCAGGAGTCTCCTTTGCCAAGACGCAACTGTGATGGTCACCCCATACGACACCGCGCTTCCGCCGGGATCTACCCCAACGGCACACTATGCAACGCCACCCGATTACCCTCCGTATCGATAAAGATGGACATATGCCCATATTCCGGCGAGATCTCAATGCCGGGCCAATTTAGCTGCCTATTTTGCCAACAGCGATAACGCCGGTCTTCCCGTTATTGAATACCTTCCCATCCATGAAGATCAACCCACTGCTCCTGGCGCCTGTACTAGCCCTGATCATTTCAGGGAGCCAGGCCTCCGGTCAATCCACATCCCGCCCCATCCCTGCCGCATCGTATGACCCGGTCTTCGACACACCCCCCAAGAACGTCCCCACCCCAAAAACGCCCGACGCCCCTCTTGCGGGCAACGGCGACATGGGCATCACCATGGGCGGCACCCCCGACTCCCTCACCTTTTATCTCGGCAAGAACGATTGCTGGCGGGCTTACCCGGCATACCCTGGCGGAGGCATTGCACTCCCGGGAGGGCTTACTATCCTGCTCCCCGGCCTCCGGTCAGCCACTTACCACGCCCGCGAGATCCTGGCCAAGGCCGCCATCGAAAGCCTATTTGAAAAGGACAGCCTCCACCTCTCGCTTCATACTTGGGTAACGGCTACCCATAATACCGTGATCATCGAATGTTCTTCAAATCTTCGGGTGAAGGCCCGGCTGCGGCTTTGGGCAAAGACCGGCAATACCTCTGTCAACACTTCGGGTAACGCGGGCGGCGTTTACTGGGTGACCCGCTCTTTTGAAAATACCCCCTTGCTGGCATGGCCCTCCCATACCGCCATCGCAATGAAGGTCATCGGCTCGCCCATTTCCGCGGACAGCGCCATCGTACTCCTTCCGGGACATCGGGTCACGATCACGCTTACCGCATATACGAATTTCGATCGCAGCAACTGGAAGACGGCTGCCATCCATGACGCCAGGCCATTGTCCGCCGAACGTATCGAGGTTATGCGCCAGGCGCATGAGCAATGGTGGCAGAAGTTCTGGCAGCGGTCCAACGTGCAAATAAATGATCCCTTCCTTCAGAAATACTACTATACCTCCCAATACCTCCTCGCCTGCTCGACAAGAGGCGGCAAATTTCCGCCCGGCATCTGGGGCCCTTTTATCACGCAGGACTCCACGGCCTGGGGCGGCGACTATCATCTTAACTATAATTACCAGGCCCCCTTTTGGGCGACCTACTCGTCCAATCATATCGACCTCGTAGACAACTATGATCAACCGCTGTTGGACTATATGCCCGAGGGCAGGCGACTGGCCAAAGCCCTCCTGAACATGCCCGGCATTTATTATCCCGTGGGCATCGGCCCGAAGGGGCTGGTCACTACCCGCTGGCCCCTGACCCCGGAAGAAATGCTGCAGCGCTACGGTACCCGGGACAATACCATCGATCAGGGCTACAAGTTCCTCGGCCAGAAGATCAACGCCGTCTTTGGTTCGGCCAATATGCTCATGCGTTTTTACAGCACATACGATCATGCCTATGCGGAACGAATCTATCCTTACCTGCTGGCATGCACCGAATTCTGGGCACATTACCTGGCCTTCGAGGACGGCCGGTATGTGATCCGCATGGATCATTATAATGAGGTGATGCCGAACTTGCGCACCGGGGGCCAATGGAAGGACAGGCTCGGCGATTTTAATTCGACCCTTTCCCTGGGGCTCGTGAACATGCTCTTTCGGGGTGTCATTGATGTTAGTACGTTCCTGCAAAAAGACAAGGACCGCCGGCAGCAATGGCGGAATATCCTTCTTCATCTCAGCAAATTCCCTGTGGGCGAAAAGGACGGCACCCCAAGCCTGAAAAATATGGAACGGGGACCGCAGAATGCAACTGTACAGCCCGCTGGATTGAACCGGGTTTCCATCCATGGGCTGATCCTTCCCGGCGGAGTCGCCGGACCCTGTACCGACTCCGCATTTAATAGCATCCTCTTAAATGACATAGCCCATTGGAAAGACAGGATGAAAGGTCCGGGCGAGTGGGGCAATACCCTCGGAAATGGCATCGAGACATGCTTCCCCGGCGCCGTCCGTGTCGGCTATGACCCGGCCTTCCTCCTGCAACAACTAAAAGATCGTATCACGCTGACGGCCCTTCCCAACGGCTGGATCACCCAGACCGGCGGTGGCATCGAAACCCTCGCAGCCGTCCCCCTCACCATCGATGAGATGCTCCTGCAAAGCTACGAAGGCGTTCTGCGGGTCTTTCCGGACTGGGACCGTACCAGGGATGCGTCCTTTGATCAACTGCGTGCCTATGGCGCCTTTCTTGTCAGCAGCCGGATAAAAGCCGGGCGCGTGCAATTCGTAGCGTTGACCAGCGAAAAGGGGCGCCCCTGTGACATGGAGAACCCCTGGCCCCGGGAAAAAGTACGATTGATTCGCAAAGGCCGCCCGACCCAACTATTGTCCGGCGCCCGCCTTCATTTCATCACCACACCCGGCGAGAAGCTCCGGCTTACCCACTCATAATCGTAAAAACTTCGCCGACACCCGCTTCCCGGACGGGTAGATCAGGGTCGCCGAATAAAGCCCCTTATATAACCGCGAAACATCCACCGGGACTTGATTAGCACCGGCAAGCAGTGTCAATTCTTTATTCAGCACCGGACTGCCTGTGGGCCCCAGGATTTGCAACTCAACCCGCGTGTTCACATCGGAATTCACAGACAATAGGATCTGCCCGGCAGTGACAGGATTGGGCGTAACCCGGAATGACTCATCTCCCCGGTTCTGATGATGATCCTCATCATCGTCATCCTTCTTCTCCGTCTTGCCCACACAGGAAGCCATATCCCCCCGGAGATTGCCCGCCAGCAGCGGCAACGCCGTTTGCGCGACCGGGCTGATCACCCCCGTATGCACATTCCCCCTGTAAAACTTCCCGTCAATCGTCAAAATGAATAACCTACCCTCCTTGTCGGAATACAACCCCGCCAGATCGGTTATAGGGACATTAGGTTGCGGCACATCGATACAGTTCAGCACCGGTTCCTTGTTTCCCGGTTTAAAGAAAGCAATTTTTGCCGGCGATGGACCCACAGCCTGCGTTGGAATGATCGTATAGATCCGCCCATTCACCGGGTCAAAGGAAATATCCTGCAAAAGCCCGTTGGAAGGATTGGATAAGACGGCAATAATTTCTGCCGCACAGGTACCGATCTTCACCTCTTTGTAATCTATTGCTACCACACCCCCTTCTTTCAGCTTCGATACATGTTGGATCGTACCCAGGAACAACTGCGGCAGCCTCGCCGGGCTCAGCGGAGTATCCGCAACGATAGCAGTAAAATAGAAATTATCCTCCCCATCCATTGTGCCCGCGGCGGTATTGATGATGGCGACGGCACTGCCGGTGGCCGCAGGCGGAGTGAACTTTCCAAGATCGACGAAACTGCCATTCTTGTCTACTCGCGAAAAGAAGGGGTCGGTCGTATTGCTGCTTTCGTGGATGCCGTATAGGAATCCGTCTTTGCTGTTCAGGCCAAACCCATTGATCTGTAAATGGATCGGATTGCCGGAGGCTTGCACCGTCCCTGTTTCATTGATCAGGAAGATGTGGAAGGGAGAGTCGGTTCGGTTAATTCCGGGTCGCGTAATGGCTACAGATACCCCCGGACAATTATCGAAGGCGACCAGCGCTTTTTTCCCTACACACGAGGCCATATCACCCCGCAGATTGCCGCTCGCCAGCGGCAGACCACTCTGGCCGACCAGGCTGATCGCGCCGGTACTGACATTTCCTTCATAATATTTTCCATCCGTCGTCAGCATGAACAACATCCCGTCCTGTCCAAAGAATAAGCCGCTCAGATCGTTGGTCGGGATATTCGGTTGCGGCGCATCGATACAGGTGAACACCGGACTGCCGGAAGGGGTGAACCAGGCGATCCGCCCCGGCCTTGCCCCCGTTCCCGGCCCCGGGATATACGTATAAATATTTCCATTGGCAGGATCATACGCAATGTCCTGCAAAGCCCCTTCCAGCGGGTTCAGCAAGGCCGACAACAGGTCGCCGACACAACTGCCTGCATCTATCTTTGTATAGCTGACGGTGACCGGCTGGTCGCCTTTTCCGAGCCGGGACACCTTTTCTACCTTACCCACAAACAATTGCGGCAGTTCCGCAACATTCTGCAAATTGATCACCAACGCCGTAAAGAAAAAATTGTCCTTGTCATCCATGGTTCCTGCGGCGGTATTGATAATGCCTGTCTGAAAGGAACTTGTATGCGGGGCAACCAGGGTACCCACATTTTCAAAATTTCCGTTCTTGTCCACCCGCGTCAGAAATGGATTGGCTACATTGGTCGACGATTGGATGCCATACAGGAACCCATCGGTGGTATTTAGTCCCAGGCCATTTATCTGGAGATTTATCGGGTTGCCCTGCGGCAAAACATTGCCGATGGTATCGATCAGGTAAATTTGAAATGGACTGATAGTGGCATTAAGCCCGGGCCTGGTGATGGCCACCGATACTCCCGGGCATCCGTCGAAGGGAACCAGGGGCTGTGCAGTGATGTGACTGGTGAAGAGAACAAGCAAGAGCAAGGCGACAAGCAATCGTAGAAGGGTTTTCATTGCAAAGTGTTTTGGTTAACAATAAATACATGAAAATCACTTCCTACGGAAAGGAGAGGGGGTAATATGAGGGGCGATATAGATCAGTGGTGAAAAGAGACCTTGAAGAAAACGCAGGTTTGGGGTTGAAAGTTGCCTGGCGGCCTCTATTCAAAGCTTCCCCGATCCCATCAATACAAATTCCCCGGGAATCCCTACCTTCGCGTCCTATGGTAAAAAAAGCCGCCAGATCCGCAAAAGCAAAAACGCCAAAGAAAGCCGCAAAAGCCAGTACAACAAAAAAGGCTTCGGCAAAGGCTACGCCCAAAGCTTCGGTAAGGACTAAAATAGGTGCGGGTTTCATCGACGAACTCCGGTCCGCCGCCAAAGCCTCCGCCGCAAAAAGACTGAACAAGTAACAAACTCCCACCGGCAGCCCCACTCGCACCGGCTGCACAGCCGCCATCCAACGGCACCGCCAAATCCTAAGGGTTATAGTGTAACCCCGGCGAATTATTTTGGACAACACCCCCGTAAAACATAATTTTCGGCGGCACTACATTGTCCATTCAAAACTAAGATCCCATGAACAGTAAACGCATCCCGGCATCCCTGCCGGGCCTTCTCCTATTTTTATCCCTGGTCATCTCCTGTCGACGCGACCTCTCCCTTCCACAAACGCAAACCCCCAGCATCACTACCGCCCGGGCGGCCAACGAAACCGTCAACATCTGGCTCACGACGGCCGATCAATCCCACCTCCTGCAGCAACAGGCGAACGTAAACTTTGCCGCCGATGCCGGAACAAACCCGACGACCATCACCGTCGACGAGAACACGACCTTCCAAACCATCGACGGATTTGGTTACGCCCTCACCGGTGGAAGCGCCTCGCTGATCAATGGTCTCGGTGCGAACCAAAATACGCTCGGCCATGACGATGCAGTCAAATGAAGAGGCCAATTTTATAAAGCTCAACCTCGGCCCGCAGTTTGCCGCAAATGGCATTACGACAAAGATCATTGTCTATGATCACAATTGCGACCAGCCGGGCTATCCCGAAGCGGTCCTTGGCGACGCCGGTGCCAACCCCTATGTCGACGGCTCGGCATTTCATCTCTATGCCGGCGATATCAGCGCACTCACCACGGTCCACAATGCCTTCCCAGGCAAGAACGTCTATTTTACGGAACAATTTATCGGCGGCCCTGGCAACTTCGCCGGCGACTTTGCCTGGCATATGAACAACCTCATCATCGGTGCGCCCCGCAACTGGAGCCGGGTCGTCCTCGAATGGAACCTCGCTTCTGATCCCAATTACAACCCTCATACCCCCGGCGGCTGCTCCACCTGTATGGGTGCCGTAACCATCTCCGGTAGCACCTACACCCGCAATACGGCCTATTACACCGTCGCACACGCTTCCGAATTCGTCCAGGCCGGCGCCATACGCATCAACAGCAACACCTTTTCCACCAGCATCCAGGACGTAGCCTTTAAAGATCCGGATGGCTCAAAAGTGGTCGTCGCACTTAACACCGCCAGCACCAGCCAGTCGTTCAAGATAAAATGGGGCGGAGAATCTTTCACCTATACCCTGGCCGCAGGTGCCGCCGCCACCTTCAAATGGTCCGGCACACAGTCCGCCGGCGGGCCGCCCATCGGGCAAACGATCACTCTCAAAGGCTTTAATAATCTTTATGTCAGTGGGGAGGACGGTACTACCGCCATGACCTGCACCCGCACCGTCGCGAGTACCTGGGAGCAATTCCTGGTCGTGGATGCCGGAGGCGGGAAGATAGCCCTGCAAAGCATGGGCAAATATGTCTCCAGCGAAAATGGCACCATGCCCATTACCTGCAATCGTCCGACCTTTGGTACCTGGGAAACCTTTACCTGGGGCGTCAATGCCGATGGGACCATCACGCTTCAGGGAAACAATGGGAAATTCGTGTCCAGCGAAGACGGCCAGCAGGCAATGACCTGCAATCGCGCGACAGCCTCCGGCTGGGAGTCATTTAAAGTAGATCAGTAAGGGAAACAATGGAAAAAGGCTTCGTGATCGGAAGAAAGGTCACGAAGCCTCTTCTATAGGGAGTCAGTTACACTTGAAGGTCAATAACGACGATCTGTTCATTTGGATATTGATCTTCTTATCCACCATAAAATTCCGGATAAGCTGATCCCCGTTCAACACGGCGAACAAGTCTTTGCCCATTGGAGCAACGCTGATGCTATTCTCGACTTTCCCGTTGAGGATCTCCAGGTTGAAGGAGAAATTAGGATTCTTTCTGTTATCAACCGCCGCCAGCTCGATCTTGCTGAGCGTCAACTGTTGTCCTTCATTCACGGCCTTTTTTAACAGGATCCTGAAAACGGGTAAATATTTCGTCCAAAGCGCTACAGACTTGCCTTCATTCATAAATTATCGGGTTTTTACGTTCCCAGAGCCTTTTCAGGGCGTGTTTGTAAATGCAATGGTACGCTTTATTTCGTTGCCGGAGGCTAAAATCCGCTTCGGGCGCCTCCACCTCACACCGTACAGCAAGCGTATCAAAATCGGACACCGGATCCCCACACCGGGTAGGAAACTATTTGACAATCAGTCACCTGCGAATCCGGCACTTTAATCGCGGCGATTCCCCTGAAAAATCGCCAAAACATGTTCAGAAACTACTTCAAAACCGCCTTCCGCAGCCTGTCGGCCAACAAGGTCTACTCTTTTATTACCGTAGCCGGCCTTGGAGTAGGCATCGCGGTCTGCCTGGTTATATTCTTATTTATAAAATACGAGCGCAGTTTTGACGACTATCACAAGAACAAGGCAAACATCTACAGGATTCTGACGGTCTCGACCCAAAAGAATACAAAAAACGACCCGATGGGCGCCGTGCCCTTTCCCCTGCCTACGGCGACAAAGACCGACTTCCCCGACTGGACCACCGCCGGCACCTTCGCCCTGTACAATGTCCAGCTCATGGCCATGAACAAGGCCGGGCAGCCGGAAAAGAAGTTCAAGGAGAAGAAGGGCGTCTTCCTCCTCGAGCCTTCCTTTTTTTCCATCTTCGATTTTACCTGGCTGGCTGGCGATCCGCATAAATCACTCGAAGCCAATAGGAACAGCGTCGTCCTGACAAAGTCCACCGCCCAACGGTATTTTGGCGATTGGAAACTGGCGATGGGCCGATCGATAAAATTCCAGAACCATGACCTCTTCACCGTGACGGGCGTCCTCGCCGACCCCCCTTCCAACAGCGATTTCCAGGTAAAGGCCGTCTTCCCCTATGCCATCGCCAATTTTGAAAAGAACAAGGACTGGCGCACCCTCAACAGCGACCATGGCTGCTATATCCTCTTACCCCCGAATCAAAGCGTCGCCAGCGCAGACGCCCGCCTCAACGTCTTCTCAAAGAAATACCGGGCGGCGGACAACGAGAACACCCAATTGCTCCAGTCGATGGCAATGGTCCATTTCGACGAAAAAGCGGGCAATTACAGCGGCCGGACCATCACTTTTGATCGCATCCGCAGCCTCTGGACCATCGCCGCCTTTATCCTCCTGATCGCTTGTGTCAATTTTATCAATATCTCCACTGCACAAGCTATCAATCGGTCAAAAGAAGTCGGCGTCCGCAAGGTTCTCGGCGGCAGAAGACAACAACTGACCCTGCAATTCCTCCTCGAAGCCTTCCTCCTGTCCCTGTCCGCCGTCATCTTTGCCGCCGTCCTCACCAGCCTCCTGCTTGTGCCGGTAAGCCAGGTTCTCGATATGCCCGTGTCGTTCGACGTCTTCAGCGAGACATCGGTCCTGCTCTTTCTTGCCGCTACAACTATTGGGGTCACCCTGCTCGCCGGATTCTATCCCGCGTTGGTTCTGTCCTCCTTCAACCCGATTACCGCATTAAAATCAAAATTGGCTGCCCGCAGCAGCAGCGGGATCAATCTCCGCCGCGGGCTGGTTGTCTTGCAATTCGTTATTGCACAGGCGCTGATCATCGGCACCTTGTTGATGGTGCGGCAAATGGATTATTTCACCCAAAGCCCGATGGGTTTCGATAAGACCGCCATCGCCACGGTTCCGTTCCCCGGCGACAGCCTCGGTCTCAGCAAACTCGATTACCTGCGCAACAGGCTCCTGGCCGTGAAAGGAGTTCAACTGGTGAGCTATAACAACAGCGCGCCGGCCGATGACGACAACTGGTACACCGATTTTAATTTCGATCATTCCGCGAAAGGAACACCTTTTGCCGCCATCAACAAATGGGTCGACAAGAACTATATTGCCACCTATGGTCTGCAATTGGTGGCCGGCAGGAATATCAATGGTACCGATTCGATCGACCAGTTCCTCGTCAACGAAACCCTCGTAAAAAAACTGGGCTTCTCCGATCCCCATGATGTCGTCGACAAAGAGATCAATCTCTGGAATGGCTGGGCGAAGGGGAATATCGTCGGGGTAGTACGGGATTTTCATCAATCCTCGATGAAGGACTCGCTGCAACCCATGTTTATGCTAAATAAAAAACGGGGTTTGAATGCGGCGGGGATAAAAATGGATGGCACAAATCTGCCGGAAACGATGCAGGCCATCGCGAAGATCTGGGCGACCACCTATCCCGACTTTGTCTTCGAATATCAGTTCCTCGATGAAAAGATCGCCTCATTCTACAAGGAAGAAGTCAATCTTTCCCGTTTCTATAAGATCTTTGCGTCCATCGCCATCTTCCTCAGCTGCCTCGGCCTTTACGGCCTCGCTTCTTTCATGGCCACACAACGGCTCAAGGAAGTAGGGATAAGAAAGGTGCTCGGCGCGACAGCTATGAATATCGCCTATCTCTTCTCCCGCGAATTCGTTTTGCTCATCGGCATCGCCTTTCTCATTTCGACGCCTATCGCCTGGTATTTCGTTCACCAATGGGTCCAGCAATACGTCTTCCGCATCCCCATCAGTGCCTGGGTCTTCGTCGCCGGCGGCGGGCTCGCCCTCCTCATCGCGCTGGCCACGGTCAGCTTCCAGGCTTTCAAGGCAGCCGCGGTGAACCCCGTTAAAAATTTGAGGTCGGAATAGCGCGGACCGCGGCGGGTGACTAATGCCCCACACTCACCACCCGCGTCACTTTCCACTCATTATCCTTCAACTGCCAGACCTGCGTGAACTTAAAAACAGCGACTATCTCCTTTCCATTCTCCATATGCGTGAACCGGTGCTCGCCCATTTCAACGGCCCCATAGCCGGGAATAGGATATACTTCCAGCGTTCCCTTCACCAACTCCCGCCGCAAGTCGGGATTATGCTCAAACACCCCTTTAAAACTTTCCATACTGGTGGCGTAATTACTAAGGCCGCCCTTATCATGATAAAACTCCAGGTTCTCGGCAAACACCGATCGCAGCACCGGCATATTATGCGTATTAAAGGCGTCGAATAGGACGCTATCCATGTGCAGTATTTTGGTATACAGTGCAGGGTCAGCCCCCTGGCCAAAAGCTACTGACGCGGAAAGCACGAAACAAAAGAACAGAACAACGGTGGTCTTGATTTTCATGCCATCAAGATAACTCATTAATTGCTCTCTACACCCCATAAATAAGCCGCAACACCCCTTTGTCCAATTGCTCGCAACTATCCAGCCGCAATCCCCGGGCCGGCAACCCTTCTTCAAAATAGCGTTTTCCGGTGCCCATGACAAAAGGATGGACCAGCAACCGGTATTCATCGACAAGCCCCGCCTTCATCAAATACCGGGCAAGGACGCCACTCCCTTCGATCCGGATCTCCCCACCGGGCTCCTCTTTCAATTTGGCGACGGCCCCGGCTACATCGTCCCGGATGATCGTCGAATTTTCCCAGGGGGCGACGGTAAGGCTGGAAGACACGACCCACTTCGGCGAGTGATTCAATTTCCCCGCCACTCCGCCCATCTCCTCGTCTTTCAGCACCGACCAGTAAGGCATCAGCATTTCGTAGGTGGTCCGGCCCATGAGGATCGTGTCGGCACCCAACACCGAATCCCGGATGGCGGCCTGCCGGCTTTCACTGTCGAATGGAAAGAACCACTGAGGCATCAGGGCGGCATCGAATACATTGTCCAGCGTGATCCACGCGGAGGCGACTAACTTGCGCATACAATAAATATTTAGGCTAAGATAGGGTAGGGGCCACCCCGGAAAATAGAACAAAACCGACAATCCACGACCCGCGCTCACCAACGCCTACGCTCCCGGCTCCCGCACCGCGTCCAGAAACGCCGCCGTCCGGGCCAGATATTCCCCCGGCGTAAAACCTGTAAACTCCCGGAACACGCGGATCAGGTGACTCTGGTCTGCATAACCGTTGTCATAGGCGATATCGCTCAGCCGGTCGAACCGCCCCACACTCAACTGGCGAAAAGCCGGCTGAAACTGACAGATGCGGCTAAACTGTTTTGGAGACATCCCGACATGCGTGTCGAACAATCGCTGAAAGCTGCGCTCCGTGACCCTCAACTCGGTCTGTAACTCCCGCAGCGAAACCAATCCATTGGCAGCACGGATCACTCCGGTGGCATATCCCGCCGCATCGCTCACCCCGCCGGAGGAAGCCGCGCACAAAGCCGCGATAAATCCCTGCATAAGCCATAGCCGTTCCGCGCAACCCGCAGCCGCCTGCAGCCGCTCGACCAAACACATCCGCCGGACCTCCGGCAGGAAACCAAGATCAAGACAGACATCGGTCACCTCATTGGCGCGAAATCCGAAAAGGCTGGTGAGACAATGGGGATGTAGGAACCACGCGATCATCTGGAGATGATCCGACGCGTGAAAGATCAGCGGCTGGACATTCTGTCCATATAATACGAGGCCGGCTCCGGACCCCGTCGATTGATATACGATGGATGGTGCGCCTCTCGCGACCAGCGGAACGGCCCATTCCCCGGATAACCGGTCCGCCTGCAGCACCGTAATGCTGCTGACCGTATCGGCCAGGACAGAAGGCGCAGGGATTTGCCGCATGATCATATCCAAAAATAAATTATCTTTTCGGCTCAACCGCCGGGGGCCTTCTAATTAAACCTGGGCACCCGGAACAGCTTTTTTCCGAAAGCCAGGCTCAACTGGAATTGCAGGAAGGGTTCATCTCCCCGGATATCCAATCGCTGGATCAGGAACTTTTGACGGAAAGGCAAGGGATTGATCCGGTTGCCGATGCGGAAGGCGAGCCTGATCCCTTTTTGTTCCAGCAAGTGGAAGAACCCATCCTGTACTTCGTCCCTCCGTTTGGGATAGGCGCCATACGGATAGGCCAGGCAAGGCTGATAGGAGATGCCCATTTGCTGCAGGCTATACACGCACCTGTCGATATTCGCTTCTATCTCAGCCGGCGGCAGATCGGTATAATTGCTATGATCATAGGAATGCAACCCTATTTCAACCAGGCCAGGGTCAAGCCCTTCGAGATCTTCAGGCTGAAGGCAACGCTCCTGCCGGTATCCTCCTCTTTTCATAAAAACAGGGACGACAAAGAGATTGATCTTGATCCCATATTTCTTTGCCAGCGGGTAGGCAATTTCCACATTGTTAAGGAAGCCATCATCAAAAGTGATCAGCACCGGGTTGGGCGGAAGGGGTTTTAGCCCGTCGCAATAGGCGATAAGATCGCTCAGCAGGATGGTAGTATACCCTCTGCTTTGGAGATAGCTGAATTGCTGCTCCAGCTGCCGGTGGCTGACAGTAAGCCCATCTCTTTGACCGTCGCCGGATATGCTATGATATAGCAGGACGCGTAGTCCTCGCATGGATTTCCCTGATCTTGACATACTTGGTAAAATGATAATGAGCGCTCAGAACGGCCCAGTAAAAGCCTTCCTGCCCGTTGAGGAAATTCCCTTCCAGTAAGTAATAACGCAAAAAATAATAGGGTAGGGCAACGACAAGGGCAAAAAAGGACTTGTTCTTCCCTTTTTTTACTGCTCCTTCCGCTCCCATCGTAGTATACCGCTCCATTTTAGCATGCCAGTCACCGATATTGGCATAGCTGAAATGCTGCAGGGCGTGTTTCATTTTGCCGGTATGCCCCGGCAGCTCTATCTGCTCATGGACCGTTGCCTCATTGAACTTCCCCCTGGTCTTACGGAAAAGCCGGAGAAAATACCGCTGGCTTTCCTTTCCGTGGCGGAATTCCCTGCCCAGGAAAACAAGATTCATCGGCAATCGGTAACCGGAAAAAGCAGGCCCCTTCTTGAATTCCTGGATGATCTCCCGGATCAGCATCTCGCTGAGGACCTCGTCGGCATCCAGGCTTAATATCCAGTCGTTCTTGGCAAGCCCGGCAGCATATCTTTTCTGCGCACCGTAACCATCGAAATCCCTGAAATACACCCGGCAGTTGAATTCCCGGCAGATATCCACCGTATTATCCGTGCTGTAGCTGTCCACAACGACGATCTCGTCACACCAGTAGAGTCGCGACAAGGTTCTGCCGATATTCCTGCTCTCATTATGGGTAATGATGACAGCGCTGACCCTGATCCTGTCCTTGCCTGGAAAGGCAAAGAAGTCCCTCCTTCCCCGGGTAGGTTCCGGAGGGACCCTGGGTGTTTCCCGTATGGTTAGCATAGCTATTTTATCATAAAACGCAGCGCAGGACCCTCACCCCTATGCCCGAGGATAAAAAATTTCCACTTAGAACCATTGCGCTCACCAATTAGTGGAGATCGTCGTAGTAAAATACCCATTGACGTTTGCTGCTGCCGCCAAAAATTCCAAGCCCGTTCTGTATATTCCCCGGCGGCGAATAAAGCTGATCGGGGGGAAGGGTCGCGATATTCGATTTGTATTGCTCATACCAGAACAGGTAGTTGTACAGTTCGACACTGGCGGATTTTATTTGCAGCAACACCCGGCCGGGCTCTTTTCCGCCGGCTACCTGGAAATAGGTGCGGTCTACATATACGGTTTCTGTATAGGACTGGCCGTTGAATACCCGATCTGCCAGGAATATCCTCGCGAAGGGGCTGTCCAGGGTACTTACCTGCGCATTATCGACATTCCTGTCATTGGTATAAAGATCGAGCCGCAGGAATGTATTCGTGGAAAGGGTATCGGTGCGCAACTTCACACCGGGCTGGTTCTTCTCCTGGTCATAGACCTTTTTCCCCGCCTGCGTGTCGTAATTGTAGGTCTTCCCCTGCCAGGTAAACGTATGCGTGATCCGCAGCAATTCTTTCAGCGCTTCAAAAATGTACAAATTGCTGGTATCGGGCGGGTCCTTGAAAGTAACGCGCCATTGGAGGACGGATAATCCCCCCTGGCGGCTGCCGCTGGTATCCCAACTGACGATATGGGGCCGGGAAGGGGTAGTCGTTTGTGCCGTGACCGTCCCGGTCAATGGGTCATTCACTTTCAGGTGATAGGTGGTGTTGGGAGCCGGACGCTGCGGACTGGAATAGACGGAGGCCGGGTCGTTGGAATACGTGGAAGAATTGTTCAGGTAACAGTTCCAGGTAACGCCATTATCATCGGATACGGTGACGTTAGCCGTTGTCACCTTATCGAAAGTGATCACGCCGCCGTTACCCACCTGGATGCTCCTGCTCACCGGGATCTTGAGCGCAGCGTCGGCACTGATCTCGGCCAGTACGACCAACTGGTTTTGCGCCTGGTTCTCCGGGTAAGGATTCTTTTTGCAGGCGGAAGCCAGCAACAGGTAGTATGCCAGGGGCCATATGGACTTTCTAATAATCAACGGTTGCAGAGATATAAGGCGTTAAATTGAATAATTTATCTTTCGAAACAATGATAATGCTTCTTCCGTGCAGGGTTCCGGCCAGACTATAACTGTACAGGCTGGGAGATCCAAATACATTATAGACACCCGCAGTCCAGTTGAACCCGTATCTTTTCTTGCGTACCGGATGAAAGCTGGCCGAGAGATCGAGCCGGGAATAAGGCGGTGTACGATATTGGTTGATGCCTGAAAAATGATAGATGAACCGGTAATTCTGCAGGAGATCGCCGGGATGCAGGATCTGCTGGGCATTGTCATAGTCCGGGTAGATACGTTCCGGAAGGGAGAAGACATCTCCCGTCGCGAACATCCACAAGGCGGAAATATCTTTAGTCTTGTCAATCTTATACGTTGAAGCCAGGTTTAGAACGTGGCGGCGATCATATTTAAAAGGGAATTCCCGGCCCTTGTTAAGTTGTTCAAATTGCCGCCAGTTCCAGGACAAGGCATAGGAGAAATGGATATTGAGTTTCTTACCGGTCTTCTCCGCCATGAGCTCCCACCCATAGCTCCGGCCCTTGCCCGTCTCGATATTCTGTTCCCAGGCGGAATCCGTATTGATGAAAAAACTTTTGCCCTCTGCATAATTCGTCACATTGTTCATTTCCTTCCAATAAAGGTCTGTCGAAAAGGAAAACTTATCCTTTCTTTTAAATGAATACCCGAGATCCACCATGTGACTTTCCTCGGGTCTGAGCGCTGCCGTACTCGGTACCCAGAGGTCGCTGTTGATCCCGAGGGAGGGGTTGGTCACCAGGTGAAGGTACTGCGTCATCTTGTTATAGGAGATAGATAATTGGTGATCGGCGGAAAATCGGTAAGCGGCATATAGCCGGGGCTGCAGGGAATTGTCGGCGAATCCCCTGAAATGGAAGGAGGAGAGATGCATGCCCGGACGGAACAGGAAATGCGCGCCCGCCCGGATCTCGCTCTCGGCGTAAAGATCATATTCCTTGTAGGGGAGGGGCGCTGAGGACTGGAAGGACGAAGGATCGATCGATATCGTCGAATCGACCTTGCTTTCGAATGGTTTTATCCTCGTAAGCGCAACCTCGCCGCCATATCTGAGGGTGATATTATTGCTGGCGATCACTTCGAATTGGGTCCTGAGATTGAAATGGGTGATCGAAGAATAGGTATTGAACGACCGGCTGTTGACGGGTATTCCGGTGGAATCGTTATAAGTGGTATAGATGAAGCCGGCAAGATTATAATAGTGGCTTGCATTGACGGAAGTAGTAACAAAGGACTGCGAGCCGAGTACATGGGTCCAGCCGACGGAGGCCATCCGGTTGCCCCAGCGCTGGCTGTTGTTCAGGTTTCGGTTGTCGATCTGCAGGTTCAGTTTGTCTTCCCCCGAATAGACATTCATGGTCAGCTTGTCATTCCGGTTGAGTAAATGGGTCAGCTTGAGATGGGCGTCATAAAAGTTGCTGAAGAAATCCTTTTCAAACAGGTTCAGGATAAAATTGGGCATGCTATGCCGGAAAGACGCCATCACAGCCGTTCTGTCCTTTTTTAAAGGCCCTTCTATCATGGTGGAAGCCGCAAGGAAGTTGACATTGGTTTCCCCGCCCCACTTTTGCATATTCCCGTCCTTGGTGTAGACGTCTATGACGGAAGAAAGCCCTCCGCCAAACCTGGAGGGAAAGGTGCTTTTGAAGAACTGGATGGACTTTAGCGAAGTTTTATCCACGATGGATAAAGCACCCAGCATATGGGTAGGATTGAATATGGGGTTCCCGTCCAGCAGGAACAGGTTCTCATCCTGTTCGCCGCCTCTTACCAGCAGACTGCTGGAGGCATCCGCTACATTCGTAACGCCCGGTAAGATATACAGGCTGCGGATAGCGTCATTCTCGCCGAGAAAATTGGTATAAGCATCATACTGACCCGGCATGATCGTTTCTCCTCCATTCTTTTTTGGCCCTTTGCTCCCGGAAACGATCACCTCCGGGATATCTTCCCTTGGGGATAGGGATATATCGGTTCGCTGGTCCCAGTGCAGGTCAAGGTCGATGATCCGCGGCCTATAACCCGTATGGGTGATTTCCAACCGGTGCTTTCCTTCCGGTAAGGCCAGGCTGAAATACCCATAGATATTGCATATGGCTCCCTTGCCGGTAGCGGCTTCCCAGACAACCGCATCGGACATGGATTCCCGGCTGCCTTCCTCGTTGACGATGCCATAGACGGAATAATGGGGCAGGAGAGCGTCATCCGGCAGGGGAGCCGGCGAAGGAACCAGGATGATCTTGTCATTCTTTTCAATGGCTTTTACCTTCTCCCCGGCGAGGATCGTCTGCAACAAGGCGCCCAGGGTAACGATATCGCTGCCGACGGTGACTTCCTTATCCACTGGGAAGATCCCGGTAGCATATTCTATGGTTATTCCGCTGCGCGCATTGATCTCGTTCAGAAAATCGCCGATGGTCCCTTTTTGTAATGGAGCGTGGAATGGACGGTAGAGGATGCTTTTTTTTTGCGCAGCCAGCGGTACACAGAGGAAGGAAAAGATCACCGGATATAAGAGATATAAAAAGAGGGGTCTCATTTGCGAAAAAAGATCAAGGTATCTTTTTCCTGTTGCATCGAGAGACCGGTCATCAACTTAATCTCATCAAGTACGTCCTTTACCCGTTGAGTAGGCGCAAATCGGGCGGTGATCCGGATCTTGCCGGCTTCGGGTCGAAGTTCCGGCGATAAGCCAAGGGGGATTTCGTAGAGATCCTGGATATCTGCCACTGCCTCATCCAGCGGCGTCCCGTTAAATTCCAATGTATTCGTTTTCCAGGATAGGTAGTTCAGACCGTATTGCCTGTTCCTGCTAAATCCGTCCCCGGTGAGGATCGCGCTCTCGCCTGCCGTTAACAGGATGCTGCGGGTGGGTAAGATCCTGTCCGTATATTTCACTTTGCCCGCTGTAACGATCACCTTTCCGGCCGCTCCGTCTTCTTTTACGACAAAGCTGGTGCCCAGTTCTTCTACAATTGCCCGGGATGTTCTTACCATAAAGGGGTTTGCCGGATCATGCTCCACTTCGAATTCGGCTTCTCCCTTCAGTTCCACCATCCGCCTGCCAGGGAACGATCCCGCATAGCTGATGGTTGATCCTTTCCGGAGCAAGATCCTGGAACCATCAGGCAGGCTGATAGGGCGATTGGCATCAAGGGCGGCAAAGGACTTCGTCGACGCCCGGGCATACTGACGGTAATACCACCATCCGGCAGAGGACAACAGGATCAGGACGGCGGCGGCTCCCAGCCAATGTCTAAGCCTCACCGGCTCCACAGTCGGGCGGATATTTCCGCCAACTTTCCCCCAGGCAGCAGCCGTGTCGAAGGAATGGGGCTGCAGGACGGGGAGGCTGGCTTCCCAGGTGGTCATCAGCGCCTCATATTCCTCGCGGTTGGCCGGGTCGGAATCCAGCCAATACTGCAGTTCGGCCCGTTCCGCCGGGGAGGTTTCCTGTTGCAGTTGCTTTAGGATAAGCTTTTCTATATTGTCATCGGTGTTCTTCATATCGGGCTGCTATCTTAGTAAAACGTTAAATCGGCGTTTACCCCTATTCCCCAGGATCAATCCTTCATCAAATAGAGGGGATACCCTTTTTCTTTAAGAACCCGCGCATGTGCCGTAATGCCTTACCTACTTGATTTTCAACTGTCTTTACGGAAATGCCAAGGACTTCGGCAATTTCTTTGTACTTCAGGTTGCTGATCCTGCTCAACACAAAGATCTCCCGGCATTTGCCGGGCAGCTCATTGATGGCCTCCTGCAGCAGTTGCTGATAATCCGTCTTGTCGTTGATTTCCTTTGCCGGTATCACCGGGTAGCTGTCTTCGTCACCATCCACCCATGCCCGGGCTCCGGAGCTTTTTTCATGTCGCAAATGGCTGATGCAATTGTTCCTGACGGCCGTAAAGAGATAGAACCGGATGCTGTCAGTCAGAAGAAGGTCTTTCCGGCGCTCCCAAATGCGGGTAAACACCTCCTGCACAATGTCTTCGCACACTTCCAGGTCTTTTACATAAGTAAAAGCAAAGTTACAAAGAGGGCCGTACAGGTCGGCAAATGCGGTCTCGAACCGTTGATAGTAACGTTGGGCGGCGTCCATAGATTAGTTCCCGAAAGTACAGATTAAATGGAAAACTATGCTTTCCTGGCTTGCCGGCAGACGGCTATTTTGTCGGCGATCACCGCTTTTTCAGCGGCTGTCCCGGCCAGCGCCTGCGCTTTGTCAAAATGGTCAATGGCCTTTCGATCATCCACTCCCCTGTAAAGCTCCCCAAGCAGACTGTGATAGAACAAATTGCCCGAAAGCTGCAAACCCTCCACCTCCACGATGGCTTTTTCTTTCCCATACACCCGCGCAAACGCATAGGCCCGGTTGAGGGCGGCGATAGGGGAGTACTCCAGTATCAGCAGCCGGTTATAAAGCTGCAGGATATTCTCCCATTTTTCCCGGCTGTCGGCCTGTTGCGTATGCCACCAGGCGATGGCGGCTTCGAAGTGATAACGGCTGGGTACGCTCTGGGCACAAGCCTGTACAAAGAAATAATTGCCCCGGTGGATCAGCTCCTCATCCCACCGGCTGCTGTCCTGCTGCTCGTACAGGACCATGTCGCCGGCATCATTGAACCGCGCGTCAAAACGGCTGGCCTGAAAACACATCAGGGCCAGCAGCGAATACACATCGGGCCTTACCTTGCCCCCCACCTCCACTCCGCGCTCCGCCTCCGCACCCCCTCCATAGTGCTCCGTCAACAGGTACACCAGCCGCATCGCCTCCAGGCAAAGGTCCTTGCGCAGGACGGCCGAAGGACTCGCCGAATAATACCCCTCGTTGAATAGCAGGTAAAGGGTGAGCAGCACCGCATCCAGCCGGGCATCCAGCGCGGGGAGATCCGGCAGCTCCAGCCGCACCCCCTCCAACCGGAGCTTCTCCTTGGCCCGGTAAAGCCGCTTATTGATATTGGCCTTTGTCGTCAGCAGGGCTTGCGCTATCTCATCGATAGTGAACCCGCAAAGCACCCGAAGGGCCAGCGAAACCTGTGCCTCCGTAGGAAGAGAAGGGTGACAAACGGCAAAGAGCATCCGCAGCTGGCTGTCGGTGATATGCCGGGGGGAAAGATCCAGCTCCGGCTCCACACTGCCGGCGCTGCGCTTGACCAGTTCTCCCTTCACCCGCTGCCGGAACACCTTGTCATGCTTCAACCCGTTTAAAGCATTGTTCCGGGCCACTCGATACAACCAGGCCACAGGATTATCCGGCACGCCTTTCAACCCCCACGTCTCGGCGGCGGACAAAAAGGTCACACTGACGATGTCCTCCGCCGCATCCATCTGGTCGATACCAAAACGGTTGCAGAGGAGGGACACCATCTTGCTATACTCCTGGCGGTATAGTTGCGGGATCAGTTCGGGATAGTCCATCGGATAGTTACTCGTTATTATCCGGCGCAACCAGCGGCCGCACCTCCACGATCCCGCCGCCACCTGCGATGATCGGGCATTCCTTGGCTATCTCTGCCGCCTCATCCCCCGATTCGGCCCGGACGATGATATACCCGTTGATAAACTCCTTCACCTCCGTATAAGGCCCATCGGAGACCACCTTGTCAGATCCCACCCATTTGGAGCCTTTGACACCCAGCCGGTTGCCATTGCTGGCCAGCCTGTCCCGGGCCGCGATGCCCCCCATCCAGTTCATCCAGGCCGTCATACTTTGCTGCATCTCGGCTGGCGTTATATGGGCCGGAGGATTCTCCTTCACCCGAAAAATTAATGCAAACTCTTTCATAACATTGATTTTTGGTTATTAATGTCCTATAGACAACCGGGTATTTCCGGATTGGACAAGGAGGTGCATTTTTTTCTCCAGCCGGCCGCGCGCGCCCTTACCTCCACCCACCCCCCAAACTCGCATACAACGTCACCACGGCCTGCAACTGCTGAAGCCGGTCATCCACTCCCGACAATTGCGCCGACAACAAATTCTGCTCGGACGTCAGCACATCGGTATAATTGGCCTTCGCATCGGCCCGCATCAACTCCTTCGTATAATCCACGGACTTTTGTAAAAATTCAAGCTGCTTGGCCCTATACTCCATCTTCTCCGTCGCGGTCTGGTATTCGAACAACGAATTCGACACCTCCTGCCCGGCCGTCAGCAGCGTCTTCTGAAACGTCAGCAAAAACTCCTGCTCCTGCGCCTTCGCCACCTCCAGCCGCTGCCGGTTAAGTCCGTTGGCAAAGATGGGCTGCACAAGCCCGCCGACCAGGTTGCCAAAAAAGGCGGACGCATCAAAGAAATGCGCCAGCGATCCGGACGACAACCCGCCTTCGCCGGTGATGGTCAGGGCGGGATAAAAATAGGTCCTGGCTGCATTGGTCAGCTCGGAATAATACCGCAACTGGAACTCGGCCTCCTGCACATCGGGCCGGTTGGCCAGCAACTGCACAGGCAACCCCATCCGCAAGTCGGCAGCCACGGAATCCAGCACAAGGCTGTCGCGAACGATTGGCCCGGGCTGCCGCCCCAGTAACAAAGAGATCGTATTCTCGGTCTGCCGGATATTCTGTTTGATGTCGGGTATCGTCACCTCCACGGAATACAACCCGGCCTGGCTCTGCATCACCGCGGCGCCGGTCAGCACATCGGCCTCCTTCAGCGCCTTCGTCGTCCGAACATCCTCCTTCCGGTTCTCGACCGTAGCAAGGGTGATATGCAATTGCTGGTCATAGGCCTGCAACGCATAATAGCTGACGGCGATGGAAGAAACCAGCTGCGTCTGCACATTCCGGCGATAAGCATCGCTCTGTAACAAGGCCGCCAACTGCGCCCGCCGCGTGCTCCGCAATTTCCCCCAGATATCTACCTGCCAACTGGAATTCAGAAAAAGCTCATACTGCCGCGTGGACGGCGAACCGTCGGCCTTCTGCAAGGAAGCCTGGGCATTCGCCCCCAGGCTGGGGAAAAAGGCCAGCTCACTCTGCCGCAGATTAGCCTCGGCGGAATGGATCCGCGCCACCGCGATCCCGAGGTCAAGATTGTTCCGGACGCCCTCGTCGATCAGCCGCAAAAGGGCCGTATCGGAAAAGAACTGCCGCCAGGGTACACTCGCTATCGACGTCGTATCGACGATG
>Ga0206888_1074_pt1 | contig 28836 bp, 32 predicted proteins | sample Alteio_BWOrgHeat_90_FD_153258 | JGI IMG/M metagenome (GOLD analysis project Ga0206888, IMG submission 153258) | Enriched cells from forest soil in Barre Woods Harvard Forest LTER site, Petersham, Massachusetts, United States - Alteio_BWOrgHeat_Nextera4 ... | reverse complement strand
ATTTAGAAAAAAAACACAAGGCATAGCAAATACTTGCTATTGTAAATATGAGTGAACAATTATAAAAATTGCGATTTGAGATTACATCACATCAGCCTGAGTTTCTCAAATAAATCCTTAATAAAAATGGAACACTAGCATATAATTATTCCTTAATTTAGGATTTTTAAAAAATTATGAGTCAGTCGCTTTTTAAATCAGCTTCACTCGTTTCTATAATGACTTTAATATCACGGATTCTCGGCTTTGTTCGCGATCTCATCGCAGCACAAATATTTGGTGCAACTGCCGCGGTCGATTCTTTTTATATTGCATTTAAAATTCCTAACTTTATGCGAAATTTATTTGCGGAAGGTGCATTCTCTCAAGCGTTCGTTCCTGTTTTATCAGAATACAAAGAAAAACGCAGCAAACAGGATACACAAAAGTTTATCAGCCATATTACTGCTTCTCTTGGAATAATCCTTATTATCATCACAATTTTGGGGGTCTTTGGAGCATCTGGTTTAATTCATTTATTTGCCCCTGGCTTAGATTCTTTACGTTTCGATTTATCAACTGAAATGTTACGAATTACCTTTCCATATTTGATGTTAATTTCGCTCACAGCACTTGGTGGCGCCATTCTTAATACTTATGGAATTTTTGGGATACCCGCAATCACTCCGGCTTTACTAAATATTTGCTTAATCGCTACCGCATTTGGAATTACACATTATTTTGCCGTTCCGGTAGTAGCACAAGCCTGGGGAGTGCTCATCGCGGGGTTCGTGCAATTATTTTTTCAATTTTCTGCGTTACATCGTATTGGATTTCTTGTACGTCCTCAATTTCGTGCGCACGATGAAGGTGTTAAGCGCGTGTTAAAACTGATGGTTCCAGCAATTTTCGGAGCATCGGTCGCTCAAATTAATATTTTATTAAACACTATTTTTGCTTCATTTCTAACAATCGGCAGTGTCACTTGGCTATATTATTCTGAACGCCTCGCGTATTTTCCGCTTGGAGTATTCGGTGTTGCATTGGCTACCGTTATACTTCCTCACTTATCAAGAGAACATGCGGTAAACTCAAAAAATGGTTTTGCTGACGCTTTAGATTGGGGAATACGCTGCAATTTAATTATTAGTTTTCCAGCAACGCTAGCAATGCTAATTCTTTCTGGACCACTAATTGTAAGTTTATTTGCTTACGGAAAATTTTCCACTCATGATGTATTAATGACTCAACAAAGCGTTATCGCCTATGCTATTGGATTGCCGGCATTCATGTTAATTAAAGTTTTATCTTCTGCATTTTATGCAAAGCTTGATATCCGCACTCCAGTCAAAATCACAGTTATATCACTTGTTATCAATGTCATTTTAAGTATGGTATTACTAAAGCCATTGGCCCATGCTGGATTGGCATTAGCAAGCTCACTTTCTTCATGGACAAACGTATGCATACTTCTGTTAGTGTTATATAAACGTAAAATATATTTACCATCGCGTAATTTTTTCAGGTTCATTATTCAGTTATTATTTGCAAATGGCATAACATCAATTTTTTTAATTTATTTCTCAAGTACAACTATCACCTGGATTTCTTGGAGCTGGTATCAGAGACTTTTTCATGTGTTGATTCTTGGCGTAGGCGCTATCATGATTTATTTTGTTTCTCTTTGGGCAGGTAAAATGAAGTGGCGAGAATTTATCATTACAAAAGAAATTGCTTCTTCATAAATTGTAGTGATAATTACGGCACACCACAATTTCAAATACAATTCCAGAATCCAAATTCTTATAAAAAAACGTGAATATTACTATTTAATTCACAACAAGACAGAAAACCATTTTTTTACTGTATCTTCCCCCAAATGATCATAAATATAGGATAAATATCTTGCGAATACGATTTTAAACTCTTCTTTTGACAAACTATTTTCTTCGGTTTTTGGAACATGGTGCAAGAACTCGCCAAAAAATTTTTGACAAAATTCTCCATAATCTTTGGTAAAAAGCAAAAACGTATGCCACATATCATCGATTTCCTGCATTTCAGGGTACATACCACAGGGAAAAAACAAATCTTGATTTTCTGGATTGCGAATACAATCAATTTTATGCTTAACGGAAAGCCAAAAATATTTTAGCAATTCATGTAAAGCATCTTTAGCTTTTAATGTACTATTTGGGTAGTCTTTTTCATAACGTAGTAAAACGTTTTCATTTTGATATCTAAGCAATTTTGGCATTGATGGCAACATATTATTTTCCTCATTTAATTAAATAACCACTTACATAAAATGTAAGTGGTTATTAACATTAAATTTACTTCATTCCACATCCAATACACCCATGACAGCTTTCACCGTATACACAACTAGATGTTAATGAATTAGATTGCTCTAATTTTCGATTTAGTATTTTTTCTATTAAAAAAATTTTCACTTTTATCTCCTTTAAATTTGATTTTGAATTTACAATAAAATTTAATAACTCAGTTTACCTCCCTAAATAATTAACAGTAATATGACTTTTAAAAATTTAAAAAATACATGATTTAAATGAATAAAACTTATCTAAGAATAAAAAGACTCGAAGGGTTTCGAAATTTGGCGTGAATTTTATGAGGGGGATCAAATAATGCAGCACTAAGTGGATCTTCTATGAAGATGTTGTCTCACAGCAGATAATATACAATCATAACTAATTCTACCTTTAAGTCAATCGCGGTATAAGGAATTTTTTTAAAAAAATCTTATTCCTCATTTCACCTACAAGTTATGCTTGTCAGCATCTGGCAATGAGCCGTCAAAAAAGAAAAAAACAGCCGCTACAAAAATAGCGGCTTAGTATTGAAAGCTCGTGGCTTTAGCCGCGAGTAGTTCACACAAAGAATACGGGATATGTTTGTCGTAAATGTGGCACTCTACAGCTAAGCAGCTTTATGCCGCTGCTTGCTCTTTTTAATTAAAAGTTCAGCGGGAATATGAAGTTCATCGTGCAATTTGCGAATCATATTAAGTGAAAGTCCGCGCTTACGATTTAATATTTCAGAAATACGAGCTCGTGTACCAATGCAAGATATAAGGTCTTTTCTCTCTAAACCGCGACTTTCTATCCAATAGTGTAAAGCATCTACCGCATCAGGGAGATCAATAGGATAATGTTGTTCTTCATATTCACGTACTAAAGTAGTGAGAATATCCAGCTTATCCCCATTTGGCGTATTTTGCTTAGCATTAAATAAACGTTCAATTTCTTTTAATGCTGCTTGGTAATCATTTTCTGTTTTTACAGGTGTAATTTTCATAAATAACTCGTTAAATTTTTTTTACATCAATAAAGTAAATACCATGGGGGCACATCCATTGCATTGATTAGAGAATAATCTTATTGATAAAGTAATAAATCATACTATGTAATTCTTGTTATCGAAGTGCTAATTCCACAGCCAGATGATTTTTGGCTATTACCACTAAATAAGCTCGCGCTGCAACATCAGGTTGTCGTATGCCTTGTTCCCATTTCTCAAGAGTGCGAACACTAAAGCCATAGCGGTTTGCAAATTCTTTCTGCGTTAAATGTAATTTGCGTCTAATTGCTTTAACATCCACTTGTTTTGGGACGATAAACCGATGCGATTTAGTTTTAACTTTTTCACCCTTAGCGTGCTTTAATGCTTCTGCTGCACCTTTTAATAAACTTTCACCTAGTTTAGTCATCTTAGGTCTCCTCTTTATATGCTTTAACAATCAATTTAATAATTTTCTTTAAAGCCGCTTTTTCAGCGGGTGCGATGTTCTCACGTTGACTCTTTTTATAAGTAGTAAAAAGAAAAATTGGGATATCCTCATCATGATAATAGTATATAATTCGTGTGCCGCCACGTTTACCTGCATGCGCATCACTCGGGAGTTCGAATCTCTCCGTGCGCGCTATATGAATTTATTTAATCAGTAATTGCAATTGAAGAACAAAGTAAGAAACTGTTGCAGCTAGCACCAACCAACTCACTTTAAAACAATAATCGATAAAACGATTGCGAATTTCTTTGCGTGCTTCGCCAACTATACCTAATTTCGTTTCAACGGCAGTCACCCGGTTTTCCAACAATGAAAAACGATCTCTCATTTCATGTCTTAGATCATTGATCTCAGTTTTAAGAGAATTGAATTGAGTATGCATATCGTTTCTAAGTTGATTGATTTGATCAACTACTTGAGCTATTGCTTTGCTGACTGACATATCCACCTTCATATCAACTAATTCAGTTTGAAGTTGAAATAAATCCCTCGTTTGACTAGTAACCATAGCATATCTACTTCCTATTACTTAGTACATATTGCCAAACATATGATCGAGTTTTAAACATAAAATCTCCTTATAAGAAAAAAATATTTGCATAAATGGAAAAATGTAAAATTTGAAAATGTAGGATCATGCCAAGGGTAATGTTTATATATCTTTTGAAATAAGGTTTTATGCTAAAAACGACCTATAATCAACCCCGAATAACTTCTCAATTCGTTTCGCGATTATCCTGCCAATTTTTCGGGTGCCATTTTCCATTTGAGAGATATCCGATTGAGTCGCCTTAATTTTCTTCGCCAACTTAACTTGAGTTAAATTTTCACGTACACGGATTCCTCGGAGTAATGCTCCTGGTTTTGTGTATTGACTGTTAATTTTTTCAAATAAATCGTCTGCGTTAACGATTTGTTTGGTATTAGAGACGCGATATTTTTGGGCAACTTTCTTAGGGAAAATATATAAAGCGCCACCGTGACGAATGGTAATAACAGTGTCTTGTCGTTTAATATGGCGCTTTTTCGTGAGTGCCCGCATATTGTTTGGCTGCTTTATTTGAGAAAAATACTTTCCATTCCATTATAATATACCTAAATTAGGAATATTGCAAATATTGCAATATATTAGGTGAAAAGTAAAGTATTTTTCAAATATTCAGCCCCCAAGCCAAGGTTTATTTTTGAAAGATCTACCAAAAGCATACGCTCAATCTAAATTGATTACATATAAAAACCATAGGGCACACTCATTGCATTGGCGTGTACCCCTCTGCTTTGCAATTAAAACGCGTAATTAACACCTAAAAATCCGGCTTGTTGGGTAGGTATGCGACCTAACTTCACATTATCATCAGCATCAACCGTAATATTTGCAGAATTGCCAGAGTAAATGCCTTGATAAAACGCTGTCAGCATCGCATGTCTTGTCACGTTATATCCTAAACCGGCTTGTAATTCGCCGTTGATTTTTCTTAATGTATCATCATCAGAAGTTCTATCCATGAACTGCAATTGACGGTAAGCAATACCACCTTTTGCAAAAACTGAAAAATTAGATTCTTCGCCAAATGAATATTTAAGAATGACCAGCAAATCAACTAAAGGTTTTAAAGTCGTTTGCACAGGTAAGCCGCCGGGACTAAAATCAAAAAAATCTGGAACAACAAATCGCATATCATTGCCCCATTGCACGCCTGTTTCTAACCCTAATGAAAATGCTTGGAAGTTATATCCTTCTGCACTCAACGCTAAGCGTCCTTGAGTAAACTGTCCATCGTTTTCATAAGCCCCACTAACATTTCCATAACCACCATACACACCCAAATGTAGCCAAGAGGGAGTATCACATGGGATGATTTCTCCTTTATAATTGGGAGCGGTTTTTGCGAAGGCGGGTAAAGTAAAAAGTAATATTAGAACACATGAAGGTATTTTTTTTAACACGATAAATTCCTTAAAAAATTGTTTATCCAAATGGTTGCATTAAAATTTTTAACAAAAAACATGCTTAACATCAATAAGTAAAAGTATGGACAGCGCGCACGCCTATATCAAATCCTTTAGTAATTAGTTCGATGTTAGTCGGATTACCAAAAGTAAACTGACCGGTACTCACAGCATATGCTCCATCCCTACTAGAAACACCACCAAGAGAATCTTCTGAGGAACTCCAGTATGCGCAGAAAGACAAAAAATTACAGCTGCCAGCGGAAGTATTCGTCGCTAATTGCGTATAGTGCAAAGGCGCTGTAATAATTCCTTCATTGATCATTTGATCAAGATTCAAAACAAGTATGAGTTCATTTTCAGAAGGTAAATACCACGTTCCTACCGGATCACTGCCGGGATGTCCTAGATAACCGCCGGTAAACGTATTGGCTACAAATGCAGCACAATCGGTATTACTAGTACAAAGAGAAGATTGAGCAAGAATCGCATGAGAATTACCTGGCGTCGGCGGAGAAACATTCACAATATCAGTATTCGTTCCTGTAAAAAACGCTTGATGTTGCGCTGTCGGACCAATAGCAACTAATGCATTGGTATACGGAACTCCATCTGAAACAGATGGGTCCACCGCATCCATGAGCGCTGCAACAATACCATGACCGTTACCATCAGTATAAATTACGACACCATCGGGGTTTTGTGCATTGGGATATAATGAACCTATTTCAGGAGCGGGAGCGGGTAAATTATTAATTTGTTGTTGCAGAAAAGCCGCTTTTTCATCTACATATCCGACAGATGCGGGATTCGCAGGATTTTGTGCATAGGCTGCCCCCCCCCCCCCCCGAACACATTGACTGATAAAGTTAAAACATTAATCAAATAAAAATAAGATTTATTCAGCTTCATACTTTCCTCTCCTTTTCCATTGTTGATTGAGAAATCATTGCCGAGTTATTCAACGCATCGATTTGTTTTTGCAAATCCGCAAAAACTTTATCAACATATTCTATCGAGGCGGGATCAGTGGGATTTGAGGCAAAAAGAGAAATCGGACTAAAAAAAATAAAACACATCACTATCCATAGCAATCGCTTCATCGGTATTTCCTCATATACATCATGTAAATTGAAAAAAAACATATTAACACTTTTTTATGAAAAATAGCTAGGAAGCTAAGACAACAGTAAAAAAATAAATTATCGAATAATTTCCCGAGAAAAATCAAGCCAACATATTAATATATATCATTTGATTTTTTGTATCTCTTAGGATACAATACTAGTATGATTAATATTGTCACCAAAAAACATTTAGAAATTTATGTGACCGAGGATGGGAAAAAACCTTTCGTCGACTGGCTTGAATCGCTAAAAGATAAATCTATTCGTTATCGCATTAAAGAAAGACTTGATCGCATTACCTTAGGAAATCTAGGTGATATAAAATCCGTTGGAGACGGAGTAATGGAAATGAGACTAGCCTTCGGAGCAGGTTATCGCATTTATTATGCCGAAGAAAAAGGCTCCATCATATTATTGTTATGTGGTGGTGATAAGTCATCGCAAGCAAAAGATATTAAAAAAGCAAAATCACTTTGGCGAGATTATTTAGAGAGGTGAAAAATGGTTAAAAAAATGAGTTATCAAGATTATTTAATTGAGTCGCTAAAAAATCCTGAGGAAGCAGCAGGATATCTAAATGCTGCACTTGAAGGCGGTGATCTTAAAGTATTTTTATTGGCATTACGTAATGTCATTCAAGCGAAAGGCGGTATTGCAAAAATCGCAGATCGAACACATAAAAGCAGAACAAGTTTATATAAAGCCCTTTCTATTAAAGGTAATCCTTATCTTGAAAGCACTAACGATCTATTAAGCGCAATAGGGATGCATTTGCAGATTGCACCTATGAATAAAAAAAGAAAGAAAAATCATAAAGCTGCATAGTTTTAGTAAAACCGGGGCACATCCATTGCATTGGCATGTACCCCTCTGCTTTGCTATTAAAATGCGTAATTAACACCTAAAAATCCGGCTTGTTGCGTAGGTATGCGACCTAGCTTCACATTATCATCAGCATCAACTGTAATATTTGCAGAATTTCCAGAATAGATTCCTTGATAAAACGCTGTTAGCATGGCATGTCTTGTCACGTTATATCCTAAACCGGCTTGTGCTTCGCCATTGATTTTTCTTAACGTATCGGAATTTGAAGTTCTGTCCATGAACTGCAATTGACGGTAAGCAATACCACCTTTGGCAAAGGCAGAGAAATCAGAATCTTGACCATATACTGTGCTGTATAGGTAGCTGGCATCAGAACAACGCATCCGAACAGCGCTCAATAAAAAACACAATAACTATTTCTTGACTTATTTTTTCTCAATGTTACATTGCTCACAAAAAAACGAGGAGTTCTCTCAATGTTGTCTTGCCAAGATCTTGATCAAAAAAACAGCGATACCATTATTTTATATTTCCGAGCCTATTCTCGCTGCAGCATAGCAGATTTTAAAAAAGGCAAAGGCGCAGCTGAATTAATAGATAAGTTTGCAATAAAACACGCTTATCTAAGTAAAGAAGATTGTTTAAGTAAGGGTAAGCATAGTGAATTGGGATGGATATCTCCGAACGCAAAAATATCTGTGATTGGAGTCAAAGTAAACAAAACATATTTTGATAAAGAAAAACAGTGTATTTGGGAGGAAGAGCAAAACGAAATTGGGGGTCAAGATATTGTCATTATTTATCCTACCGAAGATTCCTATGAAGACGACCCTGATGCCACCGAAGAAGTGTTTTCACGCGGTATTTTAAATCCCTCTATACCGCGATCGGAACCTCTCTTAAGTATGCCAAAAATAGAGATTACCTGGGGAGAAAAAAAAATTGATAATCCTTTTAAGGACTATCTGACTAATGAAAAATTTCATCGGCTTATGAGTGACCCTGAATTTTTAGAAAAAGAAAAAAAGAACATTGAAACATGTTATGAGAATCTTAAGAAAGACGAGAGTTATAAATATAAAATTAAATTAGGCGAAGCGAATGTTAGAAATATGTTGCAATCTGCTAATTCCATTACAGATGTAAAAAGTGGTGATTACAAATTATATAATGATGCTTCTGATACAGTATTTAGGCTCTATGATCTTGCAACTAAAATCAAAGATGATTTTTTTATATCTCAAATGCAAAACATCATTAACGAAATTTTACGTAATCGGCTAGCCAATATAATAGATGTAAATAAATCTACACCTGATATTAGTAGTCTTACTAAAAAACTTTTATTGATCGCTTATAAAATTGAAAGTGAAGAAGAACTTCTTGTTACTCATAGAAAACACTTTACTTTTGTGGTTGCATCACGCCAAAATCTTGCGGAAAAGATCAAACTGAATGAAACATATGCTCTGATTGATAAACATTTAAAAGAAATTCTACCTTCCTACCAATCTACAGAGTCTCTTTGTTTGACTGCGCCAGAACTAAAACTTACCTTTTTGAATAAAGAAGTTAAGATCTCTAATCCTTTTGGTGACTATCTGACTGATGCTAAATTTTATGAGCTTATGCGTGATCCTTCAAAAATGCAAAAAGAAAAAAGCAATATTATAAGTTGCATTGAGAAATTTAAAAGCGGGTCTCATTCTGAATATTTTGAATATTGCAATGCAATAGAACAGTCTGATATCAGAAATATGTTGCAAGATGTTAAGTCCTATCCTGACTTTAAGAAAGGCGATCGGCAAATACGATATAATCACATAGAAGATACGATGCTTAGAATTCATGATCTTGAGGTTGCTGTAGGTTATTCGCGTCGTGCACATTCTAGAAAGTCTATCATTACCGAAAAGGTCGTATTAGCGCCACTGAAAAGTTTAATCGAATCAGATGGAGAAGCCTATGATAAGAATTTCATAAAAAAATGTTTATTAATCGCCTATAAGATTGGTTATACTTTTGAGAAGTTATTGCCAGAAATCAAAGTTTCTTTCAATTACTCATCCAAACCCAAAGAAAAGATTAGTGGATTAATTAAAGCTTTTAACGAATGCCACCAATCATTGCTCGAGCAACCGAAAGTGCCAACTCCTCTAGGAATTTTTAACAAGACGGAGTCTAAGCAAGCCCCAGGACCTACACTTCGATTTGGACGTGGTTATTGAAAATTGAAAAAAGGCCTTTTATAGCATTATAACTGCTATAACTGCGCCTCTAGCACTAAATAAGAAACCAAGGCACCAAAGCCCTGCCTTAAAACAATAATCGATAAAACGTGCGAATTGCTTTTCGCGACTCGTTCCCCTCAATACTTTTATTAATAATTCCTATCATAAAATTAATCTATTGATTCAACTCATTTTTCTTTGCAAATTCCTCCACAAAATTAGGCTTATAATAATATTAAGAACCTATTATTTTAATAACGAGGAGTGGTCTTCATGTTTAGTCATGATAAAAAAGATGGACCTCCTACCGATCTTTCCGAAGCACCCATGCATCGTCCCAAAAAGGGTTTTGAAGATATCTATGATTACAAAAGAACGTTATCAAAACATAGTAAAGAAATAATAAAAAAAGGTGCGCCTTATAAAAAGTTGGATCAACATTTTGTGGGCATGTCGCAACTTGACCTTGAAACCAAGACACTCACGCACTTTACAGTCCCTACTATCGAGATACTCGATTCGACTGATCTTAAAATAAATGAATATAGCAAAAAAAAACTAAAAGAAAGTAGTGAAGAAACTATTAAAATTTTCGGTGAAAAAGAAGTCGCACCTGTACAAGATATTCCGGGAAGCGCTCATCACGAAGGAAAAAAGATCGCTCAAACTGAAGATACCTACGATCCAACTAAACCGGGGCTTGGATGGTCTGGTTTTTTATATGAAAAACCGACTGAATATACAGGACGATCCTGGATGAACGAAGATATTTTTGAACTTCACCCCGTGGCGCGCTATGCATTTTATTTTGATTTTAAAAAAGCGGGATATTTTTCGTTTGGTGCATATGCCAATCAAGAAAGACTAAGACGCACGATTCCACCAGATTTTTTTGAATCGATGATGCAAGATTTACAAGAAAAAATTCAAGATATCTTATTACTTGACGATACACCGCCATTTAAAATAGATGATAAAGATGTAAAAGCTTATGAAGCTATCTGGGATAGAATTAAAAAAGATCCAGAAAAAAAAGAAATTGCGATATTCATAATGCAGAGTATTTACAACGCTTCAGGATTGGATTTTAAACAGGAAATTGAATTCATGAAAGGTCAACATACGCCTGATCAAACCATCATTGGAGAAGCGCTGGCTGTCGCTAAACAATATGGTATACCGCTTAATCTAGAACATATTCCACCATTCTTCCCTACCAATATCACGCTTGGCGCAACTGCACTTTTGCTTGCAGTAAAAAAAGGAGATCTACAATCCGTATCAGCGCTCATCGATGCCAAAGCTAACATTAATGCAAAAGATAACAATGACGATAATATTATTCAATATGCCCTACAATATAATCAGCAAGATATATTAGCGTATCTGCTTTCTAATAAAGGTTTCGGCATATCTCTTGATGAAGAAAATAAACGCGGAGAAACTGCTATCATGAATGCAGTCAAAAAAGGAAACGCGAAAGCTGTTAAATTACTGTTAGATGCTAAAGCAAACTCATCTCGTGATCATCAAGGAGTTGTATTGATGCATCATGCTGCATTTTCTGGAAATATTGATACCATCAAATTATTATTAACAAATAAACCATCCTCTCCCCTACTGTCAGCTGGGCATTTCAAAAAATCTGTGGCTACGGGATCAATGGTAGATGGGGAATTAAATACACCTTTACATTATTTTGCATCTTCAGGCGTTAGTAGAATAGATTCAAAAATCATAGAATTATTTGCAAAAGACATTAATGCGCAAAACAAAGAAGGATTGACTCCATTGGCCATGGCTTTGATATCAAGAGATAGCAAAATGGCAAAAGTATTAATTAATCACGGTGCTGATATCAGCTTATTACCAAAAGAAATCAGTGCTAACAAAGAAATACAGGAATTTTTGGTTCAATTTAATCCTAAACCTACCTAACACTAAATTTACAAATTTTTATTTAATTAATAACTGAAATTGTAATACAAAATAAGAAACTGTCGCCGCAAGTAAAAGCCATCCGCCCTTAAAACAATAATCAATAAATCGATTACGAATTTCTTTCCGTGGTTCACTCACCATACCGAGTTTCGTTTCAACTGCAGTCATTCTCGTTTTTAATGAAGAAAATTCATCACGCATTTCGTGGCGAAGCTCGCTAATTTCTTCACGTATTTCTGCACGAATTTCGTGCTTGAATTCATGCATTTCACTTTTGAAAGACTGCACTTCATCTCTGAGGTCACGAATTTGTGCATGCATATCAGTTTTGAGCTGCCGAATCTGCTCAATGACTTGACCAATTGAACTATTGACTGCCATATTTACCTTCATATCAATTAATTCAGATTGAAGAAGAAACAACTCTTTGTTTTGCTGTACCATCATAGTATATCTATTTCCTTATTTTTAGTATAGAAAAGTCTTTGGAGAGGTCGTATGGGGAATTAACAGTGCATTTTAAATATAATAATAAAAAAAGCAAGACTGTTTTTGATTTTTCGGGAACTATTTATTACATTAAATGTTTCATCATAAGGAATTGATATGAAAAAAATTTGGCTTATTCTCACCCTACTGATTTCAACAACTATTTATGCTGGTGGTGGACTTACCCACATGTTTATCGCAAAAGAATCCATCGCAAAAATCACAAATCCTACACTACAAAATATTCTGCAAAACAACTTCGATAGTTATCTCGTCGGTGCATACTATCCAGATTCAGGCTATGTGAAAGGTGCGCATTATGGCGAAGATTCGCACTGGGACCCTTTTATTTATGCTTTCGCCGATTATATAAAAGAAACCTACCCTCTTTTAAATAACCCTTCACTCATCGCATTTTTATTTGGATGTGCGGCGCATCGAGAGTCGGACGAAATTATGCATTCGACCTTTTACCCTGAAGTTGCAAAATATGATTTTGATGGGGATTATCAAAAAGCGCATCAATTTGCCGATCCTGGTATTGATATGTTTTTAAATGTCGAACATATTATTGATACACCGCAACAATGGAATATTCCGATTGACGATTTATTAAATATATATCATCGAATGGGGAAAGATGAATATACGAAAAAAGAAATTGAATGGGGAACTTCAGTGATTCATGCGGCAAATATTTCGGAAAGAAAAATGGGGAAAAATATTTCCCGTTCGTTCACCAAAAAAATGCCGTGGACCGCGGTACATTATTTCGATTGGAATGAAGGCGGTATTTTAATGGATATCCAAAAAGTTGCGGATTATCAAAATAATTTATGGGGTTATTTAACGGAAAATACTCCTAAAAAGTAAAATTGTCATTGCTGCGAGCCTAATGCCTGTCATGCCAACATGCTTTTAGCTGGCATGACAGCTGGATTACAATAACCATATGAATTTTCATTACATAATGAATTATGCATTTTTATGTTAAAATAAAAATAAAGGATAAGATGCATGCAAAAACTAGATAAATTATTAAAAGAATGGGTTTTAAAAGGCCTCATTAACAATAATGAAGCGAAGCAAATTCTGCATTACGAGTCCAACAAACCACAAAATAGCTACGCCATTATCAGCCTCATCACATTAGGGGTGATTATTGTCGGTATTGGCATTATTTCCATTGTTGCCGCAAATTGGGATAAAATTCCGTCTGATATTAAATTATTAAGTGATTTTTTAATATTGTATATTTGTGGAATGGGAATTGTGTATGCTTATCAAATGATATTATCCAAGCCTCCCTTTCCATATTAATCCTTACTATTACCGCTTTTTTTATGGCAAGTATCAAATTTCCTCGCATGTTTCAATGGTGTGTTATCTTAATTGGAATACGCTTTGTCTTTCTTTATTTTCAAGCGTTAGGCGGTCTCGCAACAACAGGCGTCGGATTAATTATTTCGGGTATCGTCATCATTTCGCTCTGCATATTATGGAATAAATATCGAAAACATTTAGGGTTATGGCGCTTCCTTTCAGGCATTGAAAAATTCTATATTCCAGAAGCTTATGGAAAACTGCTTAATCAAGAAATTCGCGATAAAAAGGCAAGCATTCTCGTTGTCATCCCCAAAACGGGCAACCCTCTCGTAAAAGACTTATTAATTGATGGGAAATCTTACCGTACGCTTAAGCTCGAATATAATCCCTAACTCATCAAAATCTAACACTTGCATTTTATCGCATTTTGCTTTACCTACTATAGTTAAGTGGAATTGACACGATAAGGGAAGCATCATGCCATATTACAATTTAGGCGAATTGGAATACGATATTCTTATAGACAACAAAGGAGAACAGGATGAGAAGTTACCAGATAGAATTGTCAATGCAATCAACCTCATTAAAGACACCGATACTAAAATCACTTTTCCTTGGATTTTACAAATTTTAAAGCGTAATGAAGGAATAAGGGCATGGGAACAAGCCTACCATCATTGGGCTCTTCTTCGAAAAATATTTGGCAAAAGTGAAAAAGACGATGAGAAGAATATCAATTCCACAGATATTTTGAAAACTTTTAATAGAACAAATCAAATAGAAAAACTCGAAAGAAGCCAACAAATTCAAGAATATATTTTAAAAACTGCAGATGCCATAGAAGCAATAAAAATAACACCACAAAATTTGAAAGAAGTACTTGCGCTTATATGTATTATTAAAGGAATTAGTCTCCGTTTCAAGAATTTAGATCAGGGACAAATGAACGGCGTAGTTACCAATTGGGTAGTCTATTGCATGACGCAAATTATCGTCTCTCAAACAGGGAAAACGCGAGAAGAAAATTTTACTCCTATTGTTGATAGTATTGAAAAACTAACTAATAGTTCGGTCTTGACGCGTAGAATAATTCCAAAAACAATGATTCCTAAAAAAAGGACAAAACTTAAGTTCGTACATTTTAAACAAGATATAAATTCATACACAGAAGATAAACCATTTAATTTAGAAAATGCCATCATTCAATCAACAAACATTGAACTTGAAATTAAAAATGCAAAAGATGATTTTATTGAAAAATTAATTCAGTATGAAGCCGCAAGAAAAAAAATGACAGAACTCAAAAAAGTTGAAGATGACATATACTATGCGCTCGACAATAATCGAGTTATACCCTATGAATCAAGATATATTGAAGTGTTCCCATTACGGCAAACCGAAAGATTATCATGGGAAAGTTATGCTTCGGAACAAAATTATTATTATTTTTATTTCATCTCACTGATAAAAAGATTAATTGGTTATTATGAATCGCCACATGAAGTGATGAATCCACTTTTACAATATATTCAAAGAGAAGAAAAACAATTATTAAATGATTATACGATTGTTCAAACAGCCAATTCAGAATATCAACGATTAAAAAAAATAAAAACCCAATTAAACCTAGACATTCAATCGACTAAAATCGCAATGAAATTACAAAATCGATCGACGTCATCAAAAAACTTCGATGAAGTCAAATCTCCCTTTTATGTTGATCTTGAAAAAAAGAATAAACAAAATATAAATCCCGACAATAAAACAAAGAAATGGAAACGATATATTGCCGCCTTTTTTAAAATTTTATGTTGGACTGGCATTGGAATAGGTGTTGGTTTTGGAGTTGGCACACTTATTGGAACTTTTATTGGAGGAGGAATTGCAAATATTATTTCGATTCCTCTTTGTATGCTTATGGGAGGTGTTGCTGGATTTATCGCATCCAGTGTATATGTATGCTGGCGATTTAATAATCCGCCATCGCCACCCCCTTCAGTATGCGTCGATGTTTGTCAAGCAAACCCAGTTACACAAAATATTTATAAAAAACTAAAAGTCCAACCTAAAATTCAACATGATCCCTCACCCACTCCATTAAACGTACCATCAGAATCAGATCACTTAGATCATAAGCATTCTACACCATTTAGCGAAACATCTTATACAATAGCACCAAGACCTTAACTAAAAAAAAATGTTTGCACTTGACAGAGTGCAAGCATTACATTCAATATAAATGATGTAAGGCAAAACAAGGATGTCGATGATGCCTCTGCCAATTAAATCTGTAAAACTAAATCAAATTGAATTTCTTCGCATTAAAACTGCTGTTTCTGCCAATGAGACTGAAGAAGTTAATATTATTAACCCCGATGGTTCAAAGCAACGGGCGTTTTATAAAAAATGCAATAATGAAAAATACCTTCCAATGCTCGCTAAATATGTGGTCGCATCGAGCGTCTTAGTGCGCGCTGCAATAGGAGAAGAAGCCTCTGAAGAACAATTAGTATTTGATAATAATAATCGTGTTGTAGGTACAATTTCTTTACCTTTACCCGAATTTATCCCCTTACATACACTCTTTAATTTCAGTACCCATGTCAATCCTGATTATCAATCCTATGCAGTGCCAGATAAAAAATTACTACTAAAAAAAAATGTGGCACCTATTTTATTTGCACTTTATTATCATTTAAATAACGATTCACATCCGGCAAATGTAAGCATATTTGGTTTAATTGACTATGATGAATTCCATTTTACCATGACTTCGATTCTTAAATACGGTAAACAGCACATCATTAAATTAACAAAAAATGACATATTACGTTTTCCTAATATTGCATTCGGAACTCGCACACATTGGCTCACTTACCCGATCCCCGCAAGCCCGAATATTTTAAAAACATATCAAACCAATGCTTTTAGAGAATTAGAAAAAGAGGCTGATTTTATAGATCAAAAGTTTTCTGCGATTTTAAAAGAACTTTTGGCATTTGATAAAATCATGTTAAAAGACTCCATGCAATTATATCTTGGCAATCAAAAATTGAATTTAAATGAAATAGCTAAAGAAAAACGCGACCTATTATTAAAATACGACAAGGAATTGATTGAAAAACGAATGCTTGAAGAAAAAAATAATGAATTGAAATACATACAGGATACGGAATATCAAAAGTTATTTATCCAATATCAAAAAAAATATAGCTTATTTTTCGATGAAAATGGTGAGGAATTAACTTGCGTTGAACATTTCTTACGATATTTTGAAGAAGTATATCAATCATTGCTTCAGATCATGATTGAAATGGATGAATTTCGACAATTTCTCATTAAGGCGAATAATCAATGCAAAATTATTCAAGACATAAAACAATGGTTTAAATCACAGAATAAAAATAATCCGGATGTCCCTTATAATTTACTTTATATTCATCAACTTTATCATTATATCTGGCGAGAGACTTTTAAAAAAAATATGGATGAACAATTTGCTGCAATTGAAAAATCTATTCAGCTTTTTTGTCGATCTGAAAATTCTGTCGAAACATTTGAGTATCGTTTATCGAAAATCAGGATTGCATCTCCTTATAAAAAAGAAGTAAAGCCAGAACTTTCGGATTCAGTTATTTTAATTGAAAAAAATAAAGCATCTGAATGTAAAAATACGATTGCAGATATATATTATCGTGAAATTAAAAATGAAGAAAAAAAGTTTTTTTATGACTTAGCAAAATTAAAAAATGATTACTATAAAAAACAAGAATTATCCCTAAAAGATAATCATGAATTTATTTCAAACATTGAAAATTTAATCGATAAAGCAATGAAAACAAGAAAAACAAAAAAAGAATGGATTCATCAAAATAAAGACTCCTTAAAAAAAGCCAAAAATATTGATGGCCCTATTGACGATTTAATTTTTGATATGGATGATTTTTATCATGAGTTAAATAAACTATCATTACAATTAGTTTCAGAATTAAAAAAATTTCGCTTAAATGAAAAAACTATTTTCAAAACCGAATCGCCAGCACCCTTATCGACGCTCAGCGATAAAAAAGATTTACCTTTATATTCATCAAAACTTTATAGCAGCCGAACAGAAACAGAATTAAAAGGAGATCGTGGTTTTAAAAGGTTATCTTTACCACCCCCAACGCAAGCTATGCCCTCACCGGATACACCAACACCTCATACTTCTATCCAAGATCCGAATGATGAGGATTTTCAACTAGTTGCGTCATATCCTAAAATTGTACCGGATACGATTGCTAAACATCTTAAATCTTGGATTGAAAAAAATAGATTTCATGTCCAAACGATTATCAAAGATGCTTACTTAAAATATAAAAGAAGTCGATATTTCAATTATTTTCAAACCCATGGCGATGAAACTATCAAAAATTCTCTTGAAGAAGTATTGTCTGTCGGAAGATGGACATCAACTTCCTTAAATTGTTTATTAATAAAAGAACTGACCTTAGCAATGTTAGCAGGTGTTAAAGAAAAGGATGAAAGCCAACAATTTATTTATGATAGCGTGAAAGATAAAGATGATTATTGGTGGAGTAATATTTCTGAAGAAATTGCAAGAAAATGTGATTTTATCAAAGAAAAACCCATCGAACCGCAGAGTTATTTGGGGTATTTTGGGTTTTCGAAGTAAGGTTCGGAACATACCCTCTTTGAAAAACAGAGGTCTCTATTCAAGTCAAAAAACCCGTCGTCCCGCGGCTTGTCCGCGGGATCCAGAGGTGGCATATCTGTTGCTACTGGATCCCTTAGGACTTGCCGCGGGACGACGGTTGTGTTTAATCACAACGCCTTCCCCGACACCACTAACTTTCCATCATTCTGAATCAGTGATATCTGATAGGTATCACCATTCTCTTTAATATAGCCTGCTTTTATCCAATCTTGCCATTGTAAATGCATGCTCTGTAATGTTTCATCTTTTTGTTTTTGTAAGATATCCAACAGTTGTTGCATGGGACGCACAACTTCGAGATATCCCAAAAATAAGCGATAATTCGTTTCACGTAAAATATTTCGGTTAAGGTATAATTTTTGCAAATATTGTTGATAAGAATCGAGTGTCACGTTGTCCTTTTGTAATTCTAATAAATTCAATGCATCTTCATCCATCAGCGTTCCATCAGTTGTCATGCTTGCAATCAAAAAAGCATTCATCCGCATGTTTTGTTGCATCGTTTGACGCGCATCCCAATAAGCAGTATCCAGTTCGTCACTCGCTTGATTAAAATAAGGCATTCGCGCTGCAACATGAATCCAACTTTCCGCTAATTTTTTGGATATTTTCAAATTTACATTTGCATTAGATGATTGTAATAAGTCACTGATATCATCAGGCGATGAATCTTCTTTCCATTGCATCATTCCTTCAAGAGAAAATTTTCCTTTCGGTGTTGTTATATCAAAATCATTAAATTTTATCACCGTATCTTCCATCACAATAGTTGGAAGCAACATCAACATTTTTTGTTGTAGTTGCGATTCATATAATTCTCCGTTCTGTTCAATATCAACATAAGAATCAAAAACATTTTTTATAGAATCTACGTCTAATTTTTCTGCTGTCAATTCGAATTTGACAGGACCAAAATGATCGTCTTCCATTTTCATTTCATCAAAATTTAATTTGCGATTCAAAGATAATGCGCCTTTATTTTCTTCAATAAAACCTGATGAAATTAACTTCGTCAGCACTAACGATCTTCCACTCGTTTCAGTCCATTCTAAATGAGGAATGGAAAGCTTATTTTTTCCCAATAAATAATGATAATTGGGATCATGCTGGTCAAATGTAAATTTGACATGAGGCATCGTAATCGTTATCACATCATCTGCTAATTGAAAATCTTCCAATCGTAATTCACCTTTCATTTTCTGCAAATCATCGGTAATCCAGATATGACTTAATCCGCGATGTAATTTCACTTGAATCAATGAATTCGGAATTGGCAAATCAATAGAATTTATTTGTATTTGATTTAAATGACAGCCAGTGAATCCAATAAAATCCCCTATTTCAATGTGAGAGTCTTTTAATTGATGCGCAATGGATACGAGACCAAATAGGGTAGATAAACCATGTAACGGTCGATAAATAATAGGACCATGCTGAATATTTTCTTCAAATTCGTATTGGTTTTTCAAACCAAACCCATTTAGAAAATTTTTTATATCGGATTGCTGAATAGTTAAAATGATTTTTGCATGAGAAGAAAACCAGCCTCGTTGATATTCTACCACTTGCACATCAAAACCCGAGGCACGATAAACATTCAATAGGGAAGAATAACGTTTCGCGATATGCAATCCCAATGCCCACGGAAAAAGCAGCAAAATCAGCAAAATAACGATGATAATTCCCGCTAATTTTCGCATTGGTTTAGGCTTCCATATGCTCCACTATAAATTGTAATTTACATTTGCCGCGGAATTCATTGATATCCAACCTATAAACCATTTTAACATATTCCGCACGATAGTTTGGCCATTTGGAGAGATCAACATTAAATGCAATGGCATCGAGTATTTTATCGCCTTTACCAACCGTCATTTTTAAATGTTTACCGGCAAGTAAGCGCTGTTCGAACACTTTAAACACACCATCAAACAATGGTTCTGGGAAAGATTGACCCCAGGGGCCGCCTTCGCGCAATATGGAAGCGATTTCTAGGCTAATTTCTTCGTCTAATAATTCACCATCGCTTAACCATGATTGATGACAATCCTCTGCTTTCAATTGTGATGATATGATTTGATCAAATTCATAAGAAAATTTTTCAAATGAAGCACGTGGCAAAGTTAAGCCAGCAGCCATTGCATGACCACCGAATTTATGGATCAAATTTGGGTGTTTTGTTGCAATATGTGCCAGTGCATCACGAATGTGCACCCCCGGAATAGAACGCGCAGAACCTTTAAGCTCTGATTCGTTCGAGAGAGCAAATGCAATAACCGGTCGATGAAATCGATCTTTTAGCCGCGAAGCTAAAATCCCGATGACCCCTTGATGCCATTCTTCTTCAAATAAACATATACCACGCGGTAATTTTTCGTGTGAGGGTTCTAATTTTTTTAAGTAATGCAATGCTTGCTCTTGCATATCTTGCTCAATGACGCGCCTTTCTTCGTTAAATTGGTGAAGCTGGCTTGCAATCGTACGCGCAACGCTAAGGTCATCTGTAATCAAGCATTCGATGCCGAGAGACATATCATCTAAGCGCCCAGCGGCATTTAAACGAGGGGCCACCACAAATCCTAAGTCGGAGGCAACTAATCTTTCGTGACTTCTATTACCAATTTCTAAAAGTGCAGTAATACCAGGAATACAAAAATTTTTTCGGATACGTTTTAAACCCTGTTGCACTAAAATGCGATTGTTGTAATCCAACGATACCACATCGGCGACGGTGCCTAATGCAACGATATCTAATAAACGGGAAAGATTGGGTTCAGGAATATTTTGTTTTTTAAACCAATCATTGTCCTGTAAATATCTGCGAAATGCGAGCATGACATAAAAAATGACACCGACACCCGCAATATTTTTACTTTTAAAGGGACATCCTGGCTGGTTAGGATTGACAATGGCATCCGCAGGAGGAAGTGTCTCTGCGGGTAAATGATGATCCGTGATCAATACTTTCATGCCAAGTTCTTTGGCGCGTATGACACCTGCATGATTTGCAATGCCATTGTCGACCGTCACGATAAGTTCAGGTTTAAATTGTCGCGCAACATCCACGAGCTCCGGCGTTAAACCATAACCAAACGCAAAACGATTAGGGACAAGGTAATCAACTTTTTCTGCACCAAAACTTCGTAACGCCCGAATGGCGACCGCCGTGCTCGTCGCACCATCTGCATCAAAATCACCGACAATTAATATTTGTTTTTGGGATTGTAATGCATCAAACAAAATGTCTACGGCTTTTTGAATATCTTTTAATGCATCATAAGATAATAAAGATTCTAAGCTATGTTGTAATTCCGTATCTAACTTGACGCCTCGACTGCGATAAATACGTTGTAATAAAGGATGAATAGAAAAGTGATGAGAATCTTCATTCATTAATTCTCGTCTTATAATTTTTTTATGCATGAAGCTTTTCCTTAGCTTGAATTAATGGATTAATTTTTTATTGTAACGATTCGTTGCAACAACACTCCAAATACAAGAAATTAACCAAACGAAAAGAATAGGAACCCAAAGCTTGGTACAGACCACAACAAAACCAATGGGGATTAGGATAATGCCACCGAATGAGGTTGCATAAAGCAACCCCACTGGTCCTAAAAATACCGCAAATAACAGCGCGATAGCGACGCTTTTTAACGGTAATCGATGTGAATTTGACTCACTCATTCAGTCACTAACTCCAAAGCTACATCAACGCTCACTTCCTTCTGCATAAAAGCTTGAATATTTTGCAAAGCCTTTAACATGCGAGGTTCATCTTCAATTAAACTAAAACGAACATATTGATTGCCATATTCTCCAAAACCGACACCAGGAGAGACAGCCACATGCGCTTCACGTAATAGCATTTTAGCAAACTCGAGGGAATTATACTTTGTGTAGGGTTCAGGAATTTTTACCCATACAAACATAGTGGCTTTTGGCGGCGTAACATCCCAACCTGCACTTTTTAAACCTGCACACAAGATATCTCGTCTTTTTTGATAAAGTTTACATAAATCACGAATACAATCATCTGGACCTTTTAATGCGGCAATTGCGGCTTTTTGAATAGCGGCGAAAGAACCATAATCAATGTAAGATTTGATGCGCGTCAACGCATTTATTAAGGTCGCATTTCCAGACATGAAACCCACACGCCAACCCGCCATATTATAGGATTTTGATAAAGTAAAAGCTTCAACCGCAATGTCTTTTGCGCCTTTCACTTCTAAAATCGAAGGCGCACGATAGCCATCAAATACTAAATCCGCATACGCTAAATCATGGACAATCCAAATGTGATGTTCGCGACAAATCTCAACCACTCTTTCAAAAAATGGAAGGTCTACGCATTGCGCCGTCGGATTGGCAGGAAAATTTAAAAAAAGCATTTTTGGCTTCGGCCACATTTCTTGAATGGTGCTTTCGAGCGCCTTTAAAAAACTTGCTTCATCTTTCAAAGGAATTTGACGTACATTCGCATCAGCCAATACAGAACCGAATTGATGCACAGGATAACAGGGACTTGGCACTAAAACAGTATCATTTTTACCTAAAGTTGCCAGCGCTAAATGCGCTAGACCTTCTTTCGCGCCGAGTGTGACAATGGATTCCGTTTCAGGGTCTAAATCGACATTGAAACGTTTACCGTACCATTCCGTGATCGCCTTACGTAATTCTAAAATCCCTCGCGGCGACGTATAGCGATGCGTGCTAGAGTCTAACGCCGCCTCTCGCAATGCTTCGACAATGTGCGGTGGAGTCGGTTGGTCTGGATTTCCCATTCCAAAATCAAAAATATCATGTCCCTTCGCTCTCACTTCTTCCTTTAATTGATCAATAGTACTGAAAATATAAGGCGGAAGGCGTCTAATGCGTGGAAAATCATTCATAAATTTCTCGTATCTAATAGTTTTCATGTTTTGTATACTAGCCCGAAGTTTTCATGTCTCTTCGAGAAAGACTATGTCCCTTACACTAGATGAAAATAATGCAACTTATCAAATTCGTGGGTTTACACCTGGTTGCATTCAAATAAATGACAGATTATTTCATACTAGCATCATTATTGCACCAGAAAAACTGATCGATTTCTGGCGACCGCAACGTATTGCGGACCTTGAAGCGCATGATTTTTCCATTATTTTACGCTTTCGTCCAGCAATTCTATTAATTGGAACGGGTGCGACATTACGATTTCCTCCCCCTGCCACGTATGGCGAACTGATCAACCAAGGTATTGGGGTCGAAGTCATGGATACGTCTGCCGCATGTCGAACTTATAACGCCTTGTCAGCCGAAGGTCGAGATGTCGTCGCGGCATTAATTATTTCGTAATATTTGTGGAAAAATAATCGCGGTTTTTACCCGATTTTCTTTCACATCTATAATTTCCATGGGGTGCCCTGCAATACGAATACAGGTACCAACGTGAGGAATCGATTCTAAATATTCTACAATTAATCCATTCAGTGTCCTCGGGCCGCCAGTCGGCAAATGCCAATGCGTCAATCGATTAATTTCTCGAATAGTGGTTGCACCATCTACAATGTAGCTGCCATCATCCTGCAATTGAATCATTTTATTCGCGACACTCACGCTCGACGTAAATTCACCCACAATTTCTTCTAAAATATCTTTTAGTGTTAATAATCCTTTTATTTCCCCATATTCATCGACGATTAACGCCATCCGTTTTTTTTGTTGCTGAAAATTTTGTAACTGCACATTTAACAACGTGCCTTCCGGAATAAAATAAGGTTCTTGTAATATTTTTAACAATATTTCTTCGGTGAGTGATTTTGATAAAATTGTCGCCAATTCTCGAACATGTAAAACACCCACAATTTGATTAATATTATCGCGATACATCGGCATCCACTCGAATGTAGAATGCGCGATGCCTTCTTCGACTATTTTCCATGGTTGATCGAGATCAATCCCCATAATTTGATGCCTTGGGATCATCACGTCATCAACCGTGACTTTATTTAAATCAAGAATGCCAAGTAACATACTTTGGTATTGATGCGGCACTTTTCCTGTTGCTTCGAAAACGACACTTCGTAATTCTTCACGACTTAAAGGTTCGGTGAGATAACTAGAAAATTGCACCCGCATGAGACGTAAAAAGCCATTCGCAAATGCATTAATCAACCAGACGAATGGATAAAGAATTTTTTGTAAAAGGTTAATGGGCCAGGACACAATTTTTGATACTTGATCAGGATACAGTGCTGCTAAGGTTTTAGGCGTCACTTCCGCAAAAATAAGGATGACAATCGTCAAAATAATGGTCACGACGACCACTCCCACATCTCCGTAAAAGTGAAAGGCTAGCAAAGTGGCGATCGCAGAAGCTGCGATATTTGCGACCGTATTGCCAATTAAGATGGTACCAAGCAGGCGATCGGGGCGTTTTAACATGCGTAAAATTAAAACCGCATAGCCTTTTTTCATGCGCGCTTTATGTCGCAAACGATAACGATTAATTGACATTAATCCGGTTTCAGCACATGAAAAAAAGGCGGATAATAAAATCAACAAAATGAGTGTTGTACCGTAAATAATAATGCTTGAGCTTGTCAACTGCAGCAATCCTTTAATATATTTTTACGTAGAGTATAAGTGAATTCCATCATAAATCACAACCTGTTATACTCCGACCCATTTCTCATTTGGACAATAGATATGTTTAGTAATCTTTCAGAACGTTTAACAAAAGTCTTAAAAAATCTAAGCGGACGTGGACGTTTAACAGAAGAAAATATTGAAGAAACTTTGCGCGATATCCGTATGGCGCTTTTAGAAGCAGATGTTGCTTTACCCGTTGTGAAAGATGTTGTAGCGCATATTAAAGAAAAAGCGATTGGCGTTGAAGTGATGCAAAGCCTGACGCCAGGACAGGCGCTGATTAAGCTTGTCAGGGATGAACTGATTGCCATGATGGGTGAGGTTTGTGATGACTTAAATTTAAGCACTGAACCCCCTGCGATTATTTTAATGGCGGGATTGCAAGGATCGGGAAAAACCACAACCGTTGCAAAACTTGCCCGTTTTTTGCAACAAAAACACAAAAAAACCGTTCTAGTCACAAGCTGCGATATTTATCGACCTGCGGCCATTCAACAATTAGAGACTTTAGCGAAACAAATTGATGCCACATTTTATCCGAGTAGCTCGAATGAAGATCCGGTCACGATTGCAAAGAACGCGATTCATGCGGCAAAAACCAAATTAATTGACGTCGTCATCATTGATACCGCAGGCCGCCTGCATATTGATGAAGAGATGATGGCTGAAATTAAGCGTTTACACGAAGCAATTCAACCGATCGAAACCTTATTTGTCGTGGATAGTATGACCGGCCAAGACGCCGCTAATACGGCCAAAGCATTTAACGAAGCCCTCCCTCTAACCGGCGTTATTTTAACGAAAACCGATGGGGATGCGAGAGGCGGGGCGGCACTTTCTATTCGTCGTATCACCGGTAAACCTATCAAATTCTTAGGGATTGGTGAAAAAATTGATGCATTAGAATCCTTTCACCCCGATCGAATCGCATCAAGAATTTTGGGAATGGGCGATATTTTAACGTTGGTGGAAGAAGCCGAAAAAAACCTTGATCGCAGCAAAGCGGAAAAGCTCGCAAACAAGATTAAAAAAGGCAAAATGTTTGATTTGGAAGATTTTCGTGACCAATTAAAACAAGTCACGAATATGGGCGGCATTATGGGGATTATGAATAAATTACCCGGCATGAACCAGCTTCCCAAAGCCGCGAAAGATGGCATCAACGACAAAATGTTGACCAAGATTGAAGCAATGATCAACTCCATGACGAGAAAAGAACGTCGATTCCCTGGCTTAATCAACGGCTCTCGAAAGAGACGGATTGCGATGGGATCAGGCACCAACATTCAAGACATCAATCGTTTATTAAAACAATTCACCCAGATGCAAAAAATGATGAAAAAGCTTACCAAACAAGGCGGATTATTAAAATTAATGCGAGGATTACAAGGAAAACTCCCTCCGGGTACGTTACCGCCGATGGGGTAAGCTTCTACTACAACCGTCGTCCCGCGGCTTGTCCGCGGGATCCAGTGACAGCGGATATGCCACTCTGGATCCCGCGGACAAGCCGCGGGACGACGGAGTGTGCTAACGCTTTAGAAAGTTATTTGCAAGTCACGAAAACTAAAGTATAATTCGTGACCTTTATTTACAATACTAAACTGGAAGACAAAACAAATGGTAGTTATTCGCTTATCACGCGGTGGTGCTAAAAAACGCCCCTTTTATCATATTGTTGTCGCAGATAAACGCTGTGCTCGTGATGGACGTTGCATTGAGCGCATTGGTTATTTTAACCCTATTGCGGCAGGTAAAGAGATTGAATTACAAATGAATTATGAACGTGCCATGTATTGGCTTTCGACAGGTGCAAAACCTTCTGATCGTGTTCGCAAATTGCTCAAAGACTACGCGAAACAAAATCCGATTACTGACACCGCTAACACCGCACAGCAATAAGATGCGATGAAAGATACCAAGTTTGTAGTGATTGGAAGAATAGGATCGACTTATGGTGTGCAAGGTTGGCTAAAAATCCAATCTTTCACCGAATGGGCTGATAATATTTTAGAATATACGCCTTGGTATATAGAAGAAAACGATGAATGGAAAGCACTCACGATTACGGATGGTCGGATACACGGCAAAGGGATAATCGTCAAACTTGCCGGTTGGGATACGCCCGAAAAATCGCGCCTGTTATCCGGCAAGAAAATTGCAATAGCGCGTTCCCAGTTACCTGCTTTAGAAAAAGATGAATATTATTGGAGCGATTTAGAAGGATTAACTGTCATTAACCAAGATGGTGAAATCTTGGGAAAAGTGAGCTATTTAATCAGTACGGGTTCCAATGATGTATTAGTGATTAAGGGTGAAACGGAATTTGCAATTCCCTATCTACCAGAGGACGTTATTAAGCGTGTCGACTTAGAAAAACAAGAGATACATGTCCACTGGGAATTATTATAGAGGTTGCTTTTTGTGTGGTTTTCCGTTATTACACTTTTTCCAGAAATGTTTTCCATCCTGGATTACGGAATTAGCGGACGAGCATTAAAAGAAGAATTGATAAAGGTAAACTGCTTTAATCCTCGGGATTTTGCGCAGAACAAACATCGTACCGTAGATGATCGTCCTTACGGGGGCGGACCTGGTATGGTGATGATGGCAGAACCATTGCAATTTGCAATTTCTGCTGCGAAAAAAGCATTACCTCAATCCAAACCATTGGTCATTCATTTGTCTCCGCAAGGAAAACGTTTTGACCAACGCGCTGCAGAAAAATTAGTGGCGGAAGAACATCTCGTTCTCATGGCGGGTCGTTATGAAGGCATTGATGAACGTTTATTGCAGAAAGAAGTCGACGAAGAATGGTCGATGGGTGATTATATTTTATCGGGTGGGGAGCTGGCAGCACTTTGTATGATTGATGCCATCACTCGATTAGTGCCTGGTGCATTGGGGTCTTTCGACTCAGCGGCATTAGACACCTTTAGTTCGGGCATGTTGAAATATTCGCAATATACACGCCCTCTGGTTTTCGATGACCTGACAGTACCTCCCGTGCTGATGGGTGGGAACCATAAAGAGATTGAACGCTTTCGATTAAAGCATTCTCTCGGCAAAACCTGGTTAAAAAGACCAGATTTATTAGCGAAACTTGAATTAGATAAATATCAACTGGAATTACTGTTAGAATTTATCGAAGAATATGACAGGTAAATCAGGAATTCCCGAAGACTGGGAACCACTGCAGATAATGGTTTTTTATTGAGGAAAAAATATGAGTAACATTATTCAAATACTTGAAAACGAGCAAATGCAAGCGATAAAAAGAAATATCCCTAGCTTTGCACCAGGCGATACTATTGTTGTTCAAGTTAAAGTAAAAGAAGGCGAACGCGTGCGTTTGCAGTCGTTTGAAGGTGTGGTGATCGCCATTCGTAATCGTGGCCTTAATTCTGCATTTACCGTGCGTAAAATTTCTCATGGTGTCGGTGTAGAACGTGTTTTCCAAACCTACAGCCCTCTCATTGATAATATTGAAGTCAAACGTCGAGGTGATGTCCGCCGTGCGAAACTTTATTACATGCGTGAATTAAGTGGTAAAGCTGCGCGTATTCGTGAAAAATTAACATCGAAAACTAATAATAAACCTGAGGTAGTTGAAAACGATACAACTACTCCTAACGATGATGCTGCACCTGCTGCTGAGTAGTTTTATTGTCGCGAAATTCTTCATTTTTTCGTCATTGCGAGCGAAGCGAAGCAATCCAGTAGGCTATCTGGATTGCCACGCGGAACAAAGAACGTTCCGCTCGCAATGACGATTTTGTTATTCCTGCTGCATTAATCAAAAAA
>Ga0206888_1073_pt1 | contig 29063 bp, 20 predicted proteins | sample Alteio_BWOrgHeat_90_FD_153258 | JGI IMG/M metagenome (GOLD analysis project Ga0206888, IMG submission 153258) | Enriched cells from forest soil in Barre Woods Harvard Forest LTER site, Petersham, Massachusetts, United States - Alteio_BWOrgHeat_Nextera4 ... | reverse complement strand
TACCAGTCCGTGCCCAGCAGGGTGTTGACCATGACGCGGACATCGGGGCGGATGCCTTCGACTTCCTGGGCGTACCACAGCGGGTAGGTGTCGTTGTCGCCGAAGGAGAAGAGGATGGCGTTGGGCGGGCAGGATTCGAGGTAGTCCTTTGCCAGATCGCGGGGAAGTGTTTTGTGGCCGCGGTCGTGGTCATCCCATTCCTGGCTGCCCATGAGCACCGGTACGGCGAGGAAGCAAAGCCCCGCGGCGGCATAGTTGGCCAGGGCCGGCTGTTTTATCAGCCGGTTGAAGTAATGGGCTGCGGCGAGCACGCCGAGACCGATCCAGATGGCAAAGGCGTATTCCGAGCCGGCGAAGGCATAGTCCCTTTCGCGGGGTTGGAGACCCGCCTGGTTGAGGTAGATGACGATGGCAAAGCCTGTGAAGAAGAAGAGCAGTCCTGTGATGATGAGGTCCGGGCGTGAACGGTAGGCCTGGAAGACCAGGCCGATCAGCCCGAGGATCAGCGGGAGCAGATACATGCGGTTGTAGGACTTGTTCAGGGTGTGGATGCTTTCCGGCAGTTTGTCCTGGTTACCGAGCCGGGCGTTGTCGAGGAAGGAGATGCCGGTGATCCAGTTGCCGTCGCGGGGGTTGCCAAAGCCTTCCAGGTCGTTTTGTTTCCCGGCGAAGTTCCACATGAAGTAACGCAGGTACATCCAGCCATTCTGGTAGCTGAGATAGTATTTTATATTATCCGCCATGGTGGGGACGTCGTCCGAGGACATCCCGGAGAACTGGCGGTAGGTGTCGACTTCGTGGCGATCGTTGTTGGGGTTCCACATGCGGGGGAAGATGTGGGAGGAGGGGGTAGCGCCCCAGTCCTGGGCCATTGCCTTGCCCGCGATCTCGTATTTATCCGTCCCTTTTACGTACTGGTTAGCACCGTCGATGGTGGGCGCCTGGTCCTGGAAGTCCGGTCCGTAGAGAATGGGCCAGTCGCCGTACTGATCGCGGCTGAGGTAGCCTGCCAGGCTCACCGGGTTGTCTACGTTATACATGTCTACCGGGGGATTCGCGTTGCTGCGGATCATGGTCGTGACATAGGTGGAATAGCCGAGGAGCATGAAGGAGAAGCACCAGAGCGCCATCTTAAAATAGGGCAGGGCCTCTTTCTTTATAAAATACCCGGCAGCCCAGGCGATGCCGACGCCGACGATGAGCTTTACGATGGTGCCGCCGCTGAGGCCGGCGGAGCCCACCAGCACCGGGAAGGTGACGATGAGGACGAAGCCGATCAGCCAAAGGCGGATCCGCCCGGTGGTGATGGTCTCGCGTTTGAAGAGGAGGCCCCAGGTGAAGAGGGCTGCCAGGAGCGCGAAATAGAACCCGAAGCCGGAGAAGAAGGGCAGGCTGAGCGAATTGACGAAGAAGATATCGAAGAAGCCCGCGCCTTTGATGGTGTATTGGATGACGACGACCTGGACGATGCCCGTAATGACGCAGCCGACAAAGAAGGCGATGAGGGAGCCCCAGAGGGTGGGGCGGTAGCGTTTGAAATAATAGACCATCACGATGGCGGGGATGGTCAGCAGGTTGAGCAGGTGGACGCCGATGGAGAGGCCCATCATATAAAAGATGAAGACGATCCATTTATCCGAACCCGGTTTATCCGCGTTGTGTTCCCATTTGAGAATGGCCCAGAAGACCATGGCCGTGAAAAAGGCCGAGGAGGCGTATACTTCGCCTTCGACGGCGCTGTACCAGAAGGAGTCGCAGAAGGTATAGGCGATGGCGCCGACGACGCCGGCGGCGAGGATGAGGAAGGTCTGTTGACGATCCGGCTCGGTTGTCAGAGGATCGGGACCGGCATTCGAACCGGTCCGGGGCGTGGCTTTCATCACGATCTTCCGGGCGAAGTGGGTGATGGTCCAGAAAAGGAAGAGGATGGACATGCCACTGCCGAGGGCGCTCATAAAGTTGACGCCGCGGGCGGCTGTATGCGGGTTGTCGCCGAAGAGGATGATGAAGAAGCGACCCAGGAGGGCGAACAGCGGCGCGCCGGGAGGGTGAGGGATCTCCAGTTTAAAACAACTCGAGATAAATTCACCGCAGTCCCAGAAGCTGCCGGTGGCTTCCATGGTCATGACATATACGGTGGTGGCAAACAATCCTACTATCCAGCCTGTGATATTGTTGACTTTAGCGAAACGCATGGGGGGCTTCTGTGTTTTGGGCACGAATTAAGGCCAAATAAGGGAATTTTCCGCGAATGAAGGGCTAAATTTTGCTATTTGTTGGCCATTTGGGCCTGTTAACCAATGATTAACCGGGGGGCTATTCAAAAAAGACCTTCACCGTCTGGTAGAAAAGGCGGCTTTGGAGGTATTGGTTCTGGGATTGTTCGGTAAAGTCCTGGAGGCCGAAGAGGCCGGCGGCGTTGCCTTTCTGAATGGCTATTTCGAGGTAGCCTGCGGAGTTGAAGAGGGCCAGTTTTTCGCCTTCCTGGACGTCAGCGTAGGTCTCGCTTATCTTATCAATGGTCTCATCGCGTTTAAAGACGATGCGGAAGCCGCGGCCCTTCCGTTGTTCCTCAAATTCTTCGCGGGTGATATTTACGATGACATTTTCGAAATGGTCGATAAAGATGATCTGGCCTTCGATCCAGTTGTCGCCGAAGACCGGGCGGAGGTGGTTCTTTTCGGTGAAGGCGGGATCCGGGATGCCGATGCTGAGGAGGCCGGCGCCCTGGGACAGTTGGGTGATGGCCTGGCCCATGACCCGGACGCAGTAGAGCGTGTTCTTGACGGCTGTTTTGTCGAGGGGGAGGCCGATGACCATTTCCGGCCGGCCTTCGAGGATCATATTGAGCAGGCCGTTGTCGGCGCAGAGCAGGTATTGTTCTTTGTGAAAGGCCAGGAGAAGTTGTTCCGGTTTTTTCTCGAAGAGGTTGACCAGTATAATATGATAGGTAAAGGGCGGGAAATGGCGGATGGCGTTGCGGCAGACATAGGCGGCCTGGGGATAGTTGAAGGGGGACAGGTCATGGGAGATGTCCATTAGCCGGAAGGCCGGGTCCAGTTGTACCAGTTGGCCTTTTATAGCCCCTACGAGATAGTCTTTTTGACCGATATCCGATGTCAGGGTGATTAAGGCCATGCCGGTTATTTAACGAACTCCCCCTTTTTGTTGTAATAGTGATTATAGGTGAGCCTGTCGGCAAGGGAGGGCGCCACTTTATTGATGAGCACGGTGACCTTACCGAGGAAGGTGAGGACCAGGGTGCGTTTGCGGCGTTGGATGGCGCGCAGGACGTGGCGGGCGCATTCTTCGGCGGTCATCAGGCTGCCTTCGTTGAGCACCGACTCGCCGCGGGCTTCCCCATGGGTGTCGAGGGCGGCCATTCGGATATTCGAGGCCGTGAATCCCGGGCATACCCACATCACGTGGACGCCGCTGTGGAGTAGTTCAGTCCGGAGGGACTCGAGCCAGCCCTGCAGCGCGAATTTCGAAGCCGAGTAGGCGCTTCTGCCGGGGAGGCCGCGATAGCCTGCGGTGGAAGAGACGCCGACGATGGTGCCCTTGTTCTGCAGGATGGAGGGAAGGGCATATTTGGTACAGTAGACCGCGCCGAGGAAATTGATCTCCATGACCTTTCGGGTCACTTTTGTATCGCATTCCGAAAAGAGGGCGCGCATCGAGATGCCGGCGTTGTTGACCAGGATGTCGATGCGGCCAAAGGTGTCGAGGGTGGATTCGATAAAGCGGCGGCATTCTTCTTCGTCGCTGACGTCGCAGGCTACGGCGTGGAGCAGGACCCTTGCGTATTCCATCTGGAGTTTATAGATCTTGTCGTGGCTGCGTCCGCAGGTGGCCACTTTTGCGCCGAGGGGAATAAGACTTTCTATCAGCGCTTTGCCGATGCCGTCGCTGCCGCCGGTGATCACCACTACTTTATCCTGGAAGAAAGACATGGATGGTTTGGTTATGGGTGCAAATCTACCTTATTTTTTATTCGGTCGAACTGCTTCTAGCCTTTCTTATTGAACCAAACGAGCTGGCCCAGATGGTATTGGACATGACCGGAGCGGTTGAGGACAAGCGAGAGCCGATTACGGTGGGGCTCTTTTGCGAAGTCTTCGTCCGAGACGGCGGTATGTTTTTGCAGCCATTCTTCGGGTGTCCAATTGCGAAACTGTTCGGTGAGGCGGTTATTGACGGTATTCCACGCGTTGCGCAGTTCCGTAATGGCCGGGAGGGTGGTGGCGGGGTTGTCCGGATTGGTTACAAAGATCTCGTCGAGGTGGGGATAGAGGCGGTCGCCCAGCCCGAGCAGGGGCAGCATCCGATCATGAACAGCGGCGAGATGGCCGAGGAGGTAGACGACGCGGTTCTTGCCCGGGACGATGGGTTGGAGCAGTTCTTCGTCGCTGTATTTATCAAAGAAGGCGGTGGCTCTTTTCAGGGACAGCTCCCAGTTGTGAAGGCCGGTATGGACGAAAAGGTTTTGTTGTGTAGTATTCATGGGTGCGAAGGTAATATAAAAAAAAGGCCCCGCGGTTGCGGGGCTTTTTTTAGTTTGATGTCGTTGGATCGGATCCCGACTCCAAGAGTTTGTAGAGTTCGTCGAGTTTTGGCGAGAGGATGATCTCGGTGCGCCGGTTGAGGGCGCGGCCTTCCGCTGTGGTGTTTGTTTGTACCGGTTCATAGGAACTGTGACCCGAGGCGATGACGCGGACGGGGTCCACCTGGTAGTCCGTCGTGAGAATGCGAACGATGGCCGTGGAACGTGCCACGCTAAGCGCCCAGTTATCCTGGTAGCGGCCGCGGATGGGCACGGAATCCGTATGACCTTCGATGTCGACGGTGATGTTCGGGTTGGTGTTGAGTACCTGCGCGAGTTTACCCAGCGCTTCTTTTCCCTTAGGGTTGACCGTGGCGCTGCCCGAGGGGAAGAGCAGGTTTTCCGACAAGCTTACATAGACCTTGCCGTTCTTTATAGAGACGGTCAGTTCGTTGGAGTTGAAACCCGTGAGGGCGTCACTCATTTTCTTCCGGATGTCCTGGATGGCTTTCTTTTGGGCGTCCATGAGTGCCTGCAACTGGGCCAGGCGGCGTCTCTGTTCTGCGATCTGTTCCTTGCTTTGGTTCAACTGGGATTCGGTCATTCCCGACTTGTTCTGGAGATCTTCAATTTTTTTGTTCAAATCCCCAATTTGTTGTTTTAATTGCCCGATGGTGGCTTCGTGCTGGGCAACCTGTTGTGCGAGACGGGCGCTGTCGCTACGGACGGACTGGAGGGCCGCCTCCGACGCCTTCCATCGGCGAGTAGGTACGCAACTAGCTAAAAATAAACTTGTTGTGGCGATGATGGCCAGGAGGTGAATGGCTTTTTTCATACTTGTAGATTTGTTAAACAATTGTGTAGTACACAATCAATTAAACAATGATTGGGCCAAGTGATGAAAGGAGCCTGCGGGGAGCGTAAACGTTGCTGCCTGTTGGAGCTGCTTTAGAATGGTCTTGGAGAGGCCTTGGCGCGCGCCAGTTGGACGACCTGCCAGGTCTGGGTTTGTTTGAAGAGTTGTTTGTTCCTGCCACCGCCGCCACCGATGAGTGAGCCGGTGCCGATGGAGATCCCGATGCCCCCACCGCTGCCAAAGGAGCCAAAGCCCAGGCCGCCGCCGACCCCGATCTCCGGACCGCCGCCACCGCCATTGCCGCGGGGGACATGGGCGTCCGGGGGAAGACCGTCGATAAAGATGCCGACCGCTACGCTGTTGGCGGCATAGGAGGAGGAGGGATTGTGGTTGGGATACAGGCTTATCAGCGGGATGGATGCTTCGTAGATGAGTTCGCCTTCGTTGTTGAAGTCCAGCCGCATTTTTATACCCTGCGGGTTGTCGTCGCCATAGGTATAGTTGCCCGCGTTGTCCTTGTCGAAGCCATAGAGGGCGTAGTCCTTTTTGTCTTCGAGGGTTACGGGTTTTGTGTTCTTATAGCGATCCGGCTGGGCTTCTTCCATGAGTTGCCGGTCGTGATCGTTATGCGTGTCCAGCGGGTAGCCGATGCCGTAGGCGTCCGATTCGCTTTTATCCGCCTTGGGGTTGATCCAGATGGTCATGCCGCCCTGGATGATCTTTTGTTGTTCCTGCGGGCTTTTTGTGGATAACAGTACGTATAGATTGTCACCGTCATTGGTGATGGAATAGTTGATCTTCTCCGCGGGGATGGCATAGGGGAGTGGTTTTACCCAGTCTTTGTCGCTGCCGTCGATGGTGATGGGTTGTTGTTGCAGGGTCGGTGGGGGGGCGTCGGCCGTTGCCGTTTGACGGGAAGAGCCGCATGCGGTCGCAAGGATCAGCGGCGCGGATAATATGATGGGGGATAACTTCATGCGTTTACTTGTAATAATAACTACAAAGATACCCCCCTAATTGTTAAAATGAAGTTACCAGCGATCCAGCCCCAGCAGCCGGCGACCCAGGGGGGAGAGGACTGCCTTGTCGTACCGGGTTTGTTCCCATTTGCGGGGGTCGCCGGGGAAGGCATAGCCTTCGGGGGCGATGCGGTCCTGCCAGGAGCGGATGCGCCATTCGCGCAGCGGTTGATCATCCTCTTCGGCGGGCATCATGGAGATATACTGCGCGATGCGGACCTTGTCTTTTGAGCGATTGGGCCGGATTCCGTGGGGTTGGGAGCTGTTGAAGATGAGGAGGTCGCCGGCTTCCAGTTTTACTTTTGTCAGGGAGAAGCCAGTCGTGTCCGGTTTAAAATGATCGCGGTCTTCCGGCTGGGTGAGTTTCCATTCGTCATAGGTGCGGAAGAGTTCCGGGATGCATTGGAAGCCGCCCATGTTCTCATCCGTCTGGTCGGCGAGCGCGAGAACGCCCTGGACGTTCTGTGGTTTTGTTTCCGGGTCGTAGTCCCAGTGGATGAAGCCTTTGTATTCGAAGCCCGGGCGGATGGGGAAATTGAGGTTGGCGCGGTCGATGGTGCACCAGAGTTTTTCCGTGGCCCAGATGTCCGCGAAGGCTGCGTGGATTTTTGGCGTCTGACGGTTATTCCAGAGGTATTGGTTGTTGTAGACTTCCACCATGCCTGTGTTGGTCAGTTCTTTCATTTGCATTTCGGCGCGGGGGGCGGTATACCAGGTATCCGGGTTAATAGGATCCTTTTCTTCAAATTCCCAGAGGAAGCGGGCTGTTTCGGCAACCTGTTCGTGGGGAACCGCTTCTTTTATGACGACATAGCCGTTGTGTTTCCAGAAGAGCCAGTCCGTCTCCGTGAGGACTTTCAGCGGCGGGCCGTCGAGGGTCTGGCGGAGGTGGACCTTACTGCTGGTGGCGGTGGAGGGGTTGCCGGGGATATCTTTATGGTTGTTTGCAGGGATCATAGTGGCTTGCATGTGATGAAAATTTTGATGATTTGGATGGATCAAAGTTCTTATTTGCCCTGACGGGCTGCAACAGCAGGATTGACCGGTTTTTGCTCTGTATTGACCACTTTATAGGTTTTGGTGCCTAATTAGTAGCTTTATGGGAGAAATTTCCCTTTTATGAAGATCCAACGCGAGATGGTTGTACCCGGGCCGGGTCAGTCTTTCCGGTTGTTCTCGCCCAGTCTGCGGGACCATTTTTACTGGCATTATCATCCCGAGGTCGAGCTGGTGTATGTGGAGGCGACGGCCGGCATCCGGCATGTGGGGATGCATGTGTCCAGTTATGTCGAGAGCGACCTGGTGTTGATCGGGCCCAATATTCCGCATTTGAATTTTGATTATGGGTTGCAGACCGAGTATCACCAGGTGGTGGTGCAGTTGAAGGAAGATTTTTTGGGTAGTGCGCTTGTGCATACACCTGAACTGGCGGCGGTGGAGCGGCTTTTTGCGCGGGCGGCTTTCGGGCTTTCGTTTGGCGGGGTGGTAAAGCAACGGGTAGGGGCCGAATTGAAGGCGATGTTTTCGCTGCCGCCTTTCGAACAACTGATGGCGTTGCTGCGCATCTTTTATGTTTTAGCGGAGGAGTCGGGGTTGGCGTTGCAGCTGAATGAGGAGAATACGAGTGTCAAGTTATTTCTAAACGATAAGATAAGGATGTCGTCGGTGTATGAGTACATCCATAGCCGTTATGACCGGGAGCCCGATGTGAATGAGATAGCCGCGCAGGTGCACCTGAGCACGGCGGCCTTCTGCCGGTATTTCAAGCGGCAGACGAGAATGACCTTTACCGACTTTGTCAATCAATACCGGGTCGGGCAGGCCAAGACCCTTTTATTACAGGGCCGGCCGGTGTCCGCTGTGGCGTATGAGGTGGGACTGGAGAGTGTTTCGTATTTTAATAAGTTGTTCCGCCGGCATGCCGGTGAGAACCCGTCCGATTTCAAGAAGCGACATTTAGGGGTGAATAGAATATAATTTTTCGGCCAGGTTCCAGCCGCGGACCGCTACCCGGGGCGTGGTGCCCGGTTTTGGGGTATAGTCCAGCGTGAGGGTTTTGCTTTCGCCCGGCAGTACGGAGACATAGTTGTCGCTGTAGAACACCGGGAGAACGCGTTGTTTTGTCGTGGGGTCGACCAGCGATACCCTGTTAAAGAAAGCGACCGGGCCTCCGGCGGGGTTCTTTAGCGTGACGGTGATCTGCCCTGCGCCCGTCCGGGTTGCTTCGACGGTGAGAGCGGAAGTCGCCAGCGTTTGCAGGCCGCTGTAGTTGCCGGTGGAATCCGGCAGCCAGTAGAAGTTGTCGCTGACGATCTGTTGGTGGGCGTCGAGCAGCCGGAGCGAGAGGAAGAGGCCTTCCTTGCTGCGCAGCCGGTCGAGCTGCCGGCCGATGGGAATATAGTTCTTCGCGACGGTGGGACCTACCTCGAAGAATTGCTGGGTGAGCATCCGGGCCTTGCCCGCCATATCGACCACCCGGACCTGCATCATCAGGTCCCGCTGGGTGCGGAACGTATTGTTGGCGATCATGGTCATGCCGGTGACCGGATCATACATGATATGCAGCGGTTCGCTGCCCGTGTGGAGGCCATAGAGGCAGGCGTTTACGTCGAGATAATAATCATACATCTGACCCCGGAGGGCCGTCCAGGGGTTTTGGGTTTTCCAGATGATAGAGCCCGTATACCATTCCCACATATGGGAGCTAAAGCCTTCCATCAGCGCCCGGTACTGATCGTAATTAACCAATTGCGCCTTTTCGGCGAAGTCGCGCAGGTCTTTAACGGGGCCATAGGCGTAGACCGAGGAGTCATAGCTGATGTACTTATGATAGCTCCAGACCTCGTCCGCTGTTCCTTCTCCATCTTTCCCTTTGCCGCGATAAGCAGGAGCTACGAGGTGTTCTTTTGGGATAAAGCGTTCGAGTGATTCGAAGTCCCCCATGCCCACCGAGCCTACTTCCGAGTTGAAGGGGAAGGTGCGTTTTCCCCAGAAGGTATTGATGTCCTGGATACCGTAGGGGCCATCGCCGTTGCCGCCGAGGGTGTTATAGGACATGCTGTCCGAATTCGAATAGTCGAAGAAGGTGCGCGTGCCATCGAGGGTGGGGAGGATCGAGTCCTTTAGCGCGAGGAAGATGTCCTCCGGCGGGGTGATCTCGTTGCCGCCGCACCAGAAGGCGAGGGAGGGGTGGTTGCGGAGCAGTTTTACCTGGTCGATGGCCGAGGCGATAAAGAGGCCGTGGTCGTCCGGGTATTTTTTCCGCGTCCACTGGTCTTCTTTTTTCATCGGGTCTTCCCAGCGGCCGTTGCAGTCGCCCGAGTTCCAGAAGTCCTGGAAGACGAGGAGGCCGTAGCGATCGCAGGCGTCATAGAATTCCGGTCGTTCGGTGAGGGCGCCGCCCCAGACCCGGATGAGATTCAGGTTCATGTCCCGGTGGAACCGGACTTCCGCGTCATAGCGTTCCGGGCTGAGGCGGAGGAGTTCATCCGAGACGATGTAGTTGCCGCCTTTTATAAAGATCTTTTGGCCGTTGACCTCCAACTGCCGGCTGCGGGTAGTGGGGTTCCAGGAGGTGGAGAGCTGGCGAACGCCGAAGGTGAGGGGGAGGGAGTCGCTGCCGGTGAAGGAAAGGATGGTATGATAGAGTTCCTGCGCGCCGTAGCCGTTGGGCCACCAGAGGCGGGGGTGTCGGATGATTTGGAAGGGAAGGCGTACCTCTTTGGTGGCTCCCGGAGCTAGTTTGACGCTCGTGGTGGTGGACTCGCCGTCGAGGGTGTAGGAAAGCGTTCCGGTGACGGTGTCGGCGCTGGCATTTTCCAATTCGGCGCTGATGCGGAGAACAGCGGGGGCCTGGTTGTTTGCCGTGACGTCGGGGAAGCGGATGCCGGAGACCTCGGTGATGAGATGGGGATTACGGATGCGGACGGCCGCGGTGTGGCGGAGGGTCACTTTGTCCCAGATGCCCGTATTCCGATCGCGGATGGGCTGGATCCAGTCCCAACCCGCGACGTATTGATGTGTCACGTTGCGGGCGATCTCCCCGTCGCCGCCCTGGCCGCCGTTGGGGTTGCCGACGGGATCCGGTGGATAGACAAGAATGGCGAGGCGGTTGTTGCCGTGGGTGGCCAGCTGCTTTGTGATGTTATAGGATTGTCTCAGATACATCCCGAAATGGGTGTGTTCGGTGACTTTGTGACCGTTGAGCCAGATGTCGCAGCCGTAGTTGACGCCGCGGAGATCGAGCCAGACCTCGCCCGAGGGGCCGTGGGCCGTTTCTTCGAAGTCCTTTATGAACCAGTAGGTATAGTGGTCCCGGCCGGTGGTATAGATGTCCGGGGTCTTTGTGTTGTTGAGGCCGTAGAAGGGGTCCGGTTCGAGGTGATTGTTGATGAGGGTCGTCAGGACCGTACCCGGGACGGTGGCGTCGAGCCAGTCGCGCGTGGAGAAGCCCGGTTGGGAGAGTTTTTCACCGGTGGCGTGGATCTTGCCGATGGCCTGGCATTTCCAGCCCGTGTTCAATTCATATTCGGATTGGGCGGACAGCAGGGTGGGAAGGGTTAGCAGCCAAAGCAGCGGGGCGTATTTTCTCATCATGGCGTAAAGCTACAGGTTGTATTGTTTAGCACAAAAAAAGCGGGAGATGTGCCCAAAAGATAATAGGGGGAATTAAACAAAAGCGGGGTATTTTCGGTTATCGGATACAGAACCTTGCTAACCTGAATTATGTACTTCGGCGAATTGAAAAACATCCTCCGGAACGACAGCCGGCTTCGGCTGCTGTTGCTTTGTTCCCTGCTTGTGCAGACGATCGTTTGTCTGACGGCCGTAGGGATCTATCATCCGGACCAATATTTCCAGATCATCGAATTCTCTTCGTACCAGTTGCACCGGCCTTCCGCCGCGGGGAATGTATGGGAGTTCGCGGCACAGTTGCGGCCGACGATGCAGGTATATCTTTTCTCCGCCTATTATTCCCTTTGTACGGCGCTGGGTCTCCATGACCCTTACCTGCAACTGACGGTGTTGCGGCTGCTTTTCGGCTGGGCGCTGTTCTTTTTGTTCAACGCCATCTGTCTGTATTATTTCCGGCGGGACCGGCGGGTCTTGTTCTATGTGCTGCTGATCCTGAATTTCTCCTGGATCCTGCCGTATACGCGGACGCTGTATAGTAGTGAGATGCTTTCTTCCTTTTTGTTCTTTGGGGCTTTGTTTTTGTTCGAAGTGACGGACCGGGCGGGCGCAAGGGGCCGGTGGATCGCGCTGGTGACGGGGTTTCTTTTTAGCCTGGCGTTCTATGCCCGGTTTCAGACCGCTTTTGCGGTGGCCGGGTTCCTTTTGTGGATGTTGTTATCACCGGGCGAGCGGCGACTGTGGTGGTGGCTGGCCCTGGGGTTCCTGCTTGGGTTAGGCCTGAATACCTTTCTGGATGCGGTGTTCTATCACACGCTGGTCTTTACTCCTTATACCTATTTCAAAGTAAATATCCTCGAAGGCAAGGCTTCGTCGATGGGGACCGCTTCTTTCCTGGTGTACCTGGGGGTGTTGGCGGCGGTGGTGGCGGCGCCTCCGTTGAGTATCGTGTTGTTGTATAAAGGATTTTCGGTGTCGCTGAAGAAGCGATGGCGGCATCCGCTGGTCCTTTCCCTTGTCTTCTTTATCATCGGGCATTGTTTTATTGCGCATAAGGAAGAGCGTTTTCTTTTCCCTATAGTGAATGTGTTGCCGGTGATCATCGGCTGGGGGCTGCCGGGGTTGTTCGACTGGTGGTGGCGGCAGCGGGCCGGGATGCGGCGGTGGTTTAACGGGGTCCTTTATTTTAGTGTCGGGCTGAATTTTTTTGTGCTGGGGTTGTCGATGCTGACGCCTTATTCGCAGTCGCTCTATTTTACCTCGCGGCTGCGGAGAAATTTTGGCGAACGGGCGGTGGAGATCTATTCGCTGGAGCGAACGCCCTTTGAGACCGATGCAAAGTTACCCTTTGTGTTCTATCAGCAGGGGGTACAGAACCTGCGGTTCACAAAACTGGGGGTGAATGATTCGTTGCGGTTTGTGCGGGATGAGGCCGAGTATGTCGCGACGACGTACAACCAGGTAAAAGGCAGCATGCGGCTGCTGGATAGTCTCGGGTATGAGCGGGTATTGTATTCGTCCCGGCTGTTGTGGGGGATCAATGAGTTTCTGGAGGCGCGGGGCATCAATACGATCAATGATATCTGGGTCTTGTACAGGAGGAGGTAAAATTATTGTTTGATGGCGGTATTTGCCTGGTAGTTGGCATACCATTGTCCGAGGGTTGTCAGTTGGCCGTTGGTGCCGATGAGGGCGGAGGGCCAGAGCGCGGCGCTTTTGGGGTCGCCGGAGAACCAGGCGTAGCGTTGGACATAGGGAAGGGAATCCAGTTTTGGCAGGACCCTTTGCATAAAGCCGAGTGCGTCGGCTGCGGTGTACTGGTTGCCGGCGATCGACGGGGCATTCCAGTCCGCGGTGCCGAATTCCGTGATCCAGATGGGAAGATGATATTTGTTATAGACCGTTTGCAGGGTCTGTACGAAGCTGTTGTCGTCGGTGCCGACGTACATGTGTACGCAGATAAAATCCACGCGTTTTTTCTCCGCGATGGTGGAATCCATAAAATCATAAAACCATTGGAGGGTGGGCCAGGAGGTGGCGGGGCTGCCGAGGGGAAGCCCGATGCTTTCCAGTTGTGGCCAGTAGGCGAGCGCCTGGGAAACGGTCATATTGGACTGGTCGGTGTGGTCGGGTTCGTTAAAGCCCAGGACATACTTTACCTGGCCGCTGGCCTTTGCCTGCTGGATGGCGGCAATATTTGCCGCAGTCATGTTTGCCGGTCCCCAGAACATCGGGACGAATTCGCAATTCTGTGGAGTAGGGGACGGTACAGGTGTGCCCCAGGTATAATACCAAAAAGCTTTTAACCCGATGACGTTGCCTTCATAGGTGCCGTAGGGGGTGCTGGTGTTGAAGTCGGTCCCTTTCTTGCTGTTGGTGGCGGGAGGTATTTTTGTCGTATCCGTATTGGTGGGACCCGATCCGTCGCCGGGGTTTGACGAGGCGTTCTTTTTGCAGCCGGTCAGCAAAAGCGCGAGGGCCAGCGCGGGTAGAAGGGTATGGCGGCGGATTGACATAGAGATATTTATGCAAGTTTGATGCCATTGTGGTTGAGGTCAATAAAAACCCCTATGGCGGCCCTTTTGGGGTCCCGAGGCAACTGATGCCCCTTTTTGATGCGTATACCATTGGAGCTTATTGGTGTGCGGCTATATATGAACGAAAACAGGCATATTCCCTTTGTGCAGAAAAAGGTTACGTTTTTTTTAATCCTGGCGATCATTGGTACGACTTTATTCTCCTGGTTCAATATCAACAGTTGCCTGATCATTCTGCTGGTCATCTGGCGTCTTGCGGATGGGGGGAGACCTCTTGACAGATGCCGGACGGCTTTTTCGAACCGGTTCTTCCTTGCTTATTTTTCCATCTTCCTGATCGAGGTAGTAGGTTTGTTCTATACCCATGATCTTTATACGGCCTATAAGCATGTAGAGAGCAAGGCTACGCTGGTGGCCATTCCTTTTGTTCTTTGCAGCGGCGAATTTGCGGACCGGAAGGGATTCGGGCGATTATTGTGGGGATATTGCTGGCTGCTGGCGGCCATTTGTTTGTTCTGTCTTGCCGTGGCCGGATACCAGTATATGCAAACGTGGGATATGGGGGTATTCTTTTATCATGCGCTGACGGAGGTGATAGGCGTGAACGCCGTCTTCTTTTCGGGTTACCTGATGATCGCGTTGTTATTTTTGCTGAGTCCGGAGGCGGCATCGAAAGGGAGGCTGCGGACGGTGCTGATCCTTTTTTTTACCGTGCTGATGATCCTGCTGGCTTCGAAGTTGTTGCTGGTTTTGCAGGCGATCGTCTTCCTGGCTTACCTGAGAGGATGGGGCCGGTTTCGATTGAAGACGAAACAGATGCTGGGTCTGACGGCTCTTGTGATCGTGGCTACGGCGGCGTTGGCGCTTACGCGAAACCCGGTGGGAAACCGCTACAAGGAGATCCTTCATGACGACTGGCAGTTTACCGGCGAGCATAATTTCCCGCCGCACACGATGTTCAACGGGGTGTCCCTGCGACTCCTGATCTGGCAATTTGCCGAAGAGATCCTTGACGAGAACAGGGCCTGGGTAGTTGGTGTCAGCGCGGGCGACAGCCAGGACCTCCTGAACCGGAAATACCTTGCCGCCAATATGAGCCGGGGTTTTCTGAGTTATAATTTTCACAACCAGTATATCGAAGTGCTGGTGCGCAGCGGGATACTGGGACTTTTCGTTTTTTTAGCTGCCATCCGGGTGCTTGTCGGGCTGGCACAGAAGACCGGTACGATGGAGGGGTGGTTTGTGCTGATCCTGATCCTGGTACTTGCGTTGACCGAATCGACGCTGGAAATGCAGCATTCTTTATTTTTGTGCTGTTTTTTCCCGTTATTGTTTGGGTACCGGGCGGCCGCAAAGAACCAGCGCTGGTTGCGGCCGGCTACTCCGTCTTGAGGCTCTTTACCGGGTTCATCCTGCCGGCCCGGATGGCGTGAAAGCTGACCGTGGCGAAGGCGAGGGCGATGACGGCCAGGGCTGCGGCGCCGAAGATCCAATATTGAACCGCCACCCGGTAGGCGAAGGTTTCCAGCCATTTGGAGGAAGCGAGCCATGCCATGGGCGCGGCGATGAGGATGGAGACGGCTACGAGCACGATGAAATTGGATGAGACCAGCAGGGAGATATCCCAGAGGCTGGCGCCCATGACCTTACGGATGCCGATCTCTTTTGTCCGCTGGATGGTGCTGATGGCGGCGAGCCCGAACAGCCCCAGGAGGGCCAGGAAGATGGCCAGCCCGGAGAAGAGGGTGAATACCGAGGCTGTGCGTTGCTCGGCGGTGTACATGCGATTATAATCTTCGTCGAGGAAATGATAGTCGAAGGCCTGGCCGGGGATGAACTGTTTCCAGGTGGCTTCCATCTGCGTGAGGGTGGCGGGCAGGTTGGTCCCGCTGACCCGGACGAGCATGTGTTGCACGAATGAGGTATCTGCGAAGAGCATCAGCGGGCCGATGGGGTCATGCATGGAGGCAAAGTTAAAATCCCTGACGACTCCCTTGATGATCCCTTTTTCTCCCCGGCTTACGATCTTGCCGATGGCCTGTTCGGGGGTCCAGCCCAGTTTCTTTATTGCCGTTTCATTGAGGATAAACCGCTCCACGGGCCGGGTGGAATCGGTACCGGTATTGGCTGGAAGATCGGCAACGGTGAAGTCGCTGCCCGCGATGAGTTTCATGTTCATGGTGGTCAGGTAGTCGAGGTCGGCGGGTATGGCGGTGATGGAGAAGTTGACCGGTCCGTGTTCCGTCATGGCGTCGAGGCCGTCTCCCCAGGTGGCCGCGATCGGGAGGTTATAGGAGCCCGAGATGTTCTGTACGCCGGGGATCGTGCGGAAGCCTGTTTTGAGGGCGTCGTACCGGTTATGGATGGTATAGGAAATGGGAACGACGAGAACATGGTCCCTGTCGAGGCCGAGGTCTTTGTTGCGGATATAGTTCATCTGTTGCAGGATCACGATCGTCATGACGATGAGGAAGAGGGAGATGACGAATTGGGCGACGATGAGGGTCTTCCGAAGGCCAGCGTTGCCGCCGGTGACGCGGAAGCCGGACCGGAGGATCTGGATAAGCCGGGTATTCGCGAGGACCAGGGCGGGGTAGGAGCCGGCCAGCAGACCGATGCCGAAGCCGGTGACCACGATCGCCAGCAGGACCGTTGGTCGCAGGATGTTCGCGGACACCAGGTGTTTTCCTGTCATGCTGTTGAAAACGGGCAATAATGCGATGCTGATAAAAATGGCCAGGCCCAGGGCGAGGATCGTGACCAGAACGGATTCGCTGGTGAACTGGGTGAAGAGCTGGCCTTTTCCGGCGCCCAATACTTTGCGGATACCGATCTCCCCCGTCCGGCTGGCCGACTGGGCGATGGCGAGGTTGGTATAGTTGAAGCAGGCGATCACGAGGATGAGCAGGGCTATCAGGATCAGCACATAGACATAGATGATATTTCCATTGGGCTCGAAGCCTGAGAGGGGCGAGTGCAGGTGGACGCTTGTGAGCGGTTCGAGATGGTAGGTGAGATAATCGCTTCCGCCGAGACCGGCTTCTTTCCGGACATCGGGTGTCCGCATATAGGCGGCGATCTGTTTTTCCAGCGGGGCTGCCTGATCCGGTCGGGTCAATAAGAAATACGTAATATAATTGGCTGTCCACCAGATCTCCGTCTGGTCGGCCGACAGGTTTTTGAAACTGACGACGAAGTCGAAATGCAGCTGGGAGTTGCCGGGCGGGTCCTGGGCCACCGCGCTGATGCGATAGTCTTTTGCATCGTTGACCCGCAGCGTTTTTCCAAGGACATCCTTCGTCCCGAAATATTTTATTGCCGCCGAGGCGGTGATGACGATATTGCTCTTATTGGCCAGGGAGGCGGGGTCGCCTTGCAGCAGGGGGAAGGAAAAGATCGAAAAAAAGGAAGGGTCGGCATAGAGGAATTTCTCCTCGCTAAAGCGCTGCGTCCCCATACTGACGATGGTAGGGAACTGGTCCGTCCGGACATAACTTTCGATGGCGGGGAAGAGTCTCTTGAATTGAGGCCCGACCTTTGTGCCGGTGCTGGCGAATTGGTTGGGGGTCGAGCTGCTGCCTTTCTGGAAATCCATGGTTACGCGGACGATGCGGCCGGCGTTGGGATGAAACCGATCGAAGCTCAATTCATCCGCGACATACAGACCGATGAGGATGCAGCTTGCCAGGCCGGCAGTGAGCCCGAAGATATTGATAAAGGAAAAGACCTTTTTCTGACGCAGGTGGCGGATGGATATTTTAAGGAAATTCCAGAGCATAAGGCAGTTTTTTGCTGTTGATCAAATATACGCTCTTTACGGTATGCAACATTTATGCGAAAGCCGGTACTTTAGGTGCAAACCGGTAAACATGTTCAGAAACTATTTTGTGGTCGCCTGGCGTAATATCCTCAAAAGCAAGTGGTATTCATTGATCAATACCCTTGGTTTATCCATCGGGATGGCCGTGGCCCTGCTGATCGGGTTATGGATCTGGGATGAGGTGTCGTATGACCATTACTATCCCAACCATGCCAGGGTAGCGCAAATGATGACGACGCAGACGTTCAACGGGCATACCGGCACCGGGCAGGCCGTGAGTCTTCCCATCGCAAAGGAGCTGAGGGCGAAGTATGGGTCCGATGTGTCGAAGGTGGCCCAGACCAGTTGGAATTTTGGGCATATCCTCGCCGTTGGGGACAAGAAGATCTCGGAAGGCGGGTTATTTGCGGAGCCTGATTTTACCGAGATAGTACCAATACGGATGTTGAGCGGTCGAAAGGATGCGTTGAAGGACCCTTCTTCCATTCTGCTGAACCAGTCCATGGCCAGGGCGTTGTTTGGCAAGGAAGACGTAGTAGGCAGGATCGTGAAGATGGACAATAAGGCCCAGCTCAGAGTAGCCGGGGTATTCGAGGATGCGCCGCGGAACACCTCTTTTTTTGAGACCAAATTCCTGCTTTCATGGGGGCAATATGCCCTTCAGAACGACTGGCTGAAGAGAAACGAAACCAATTGGGGGAACCATTCCTGGCAGTTGTTCGTCTTGCTGGCGCCGCAGGCCGATGCCGCCCGGGTAACCGCCAAGATCAAGGATATGCCCAAGGCGCATAATAAGGACGGGAATGAGTCGCTCATCCTGCAGCCCATGGATAATTTTCATCTCTACAGTGATTTTACCGATGGCAAGGTGTCCGGGGGGCGGATCCGGTTCGTGTGGCTTTTTGGGATCATCGGCGCCTTTGTGTTGTTGCTGGCCTGTATCAACTTTATGAACCTGTCGACGGCGCGGAGCGAGAAAAGGGCAAAGGAGGTCGGGATCCGGAAGACCGTCGGTAGCCTGCGCGGGCAGTTGATCGGGCAGTTCTTGTGTGAGTCGGTGGTCGTGGCGTTGCTTGCGCTGGTGCTGGCCGTGGTTTGGGTGCTGATAGCGCTGCCTTTCTTCAATACCCTTGCTGACAAGGACATGCATTTGCCCTGGGCGCAACCCCTGTTCTGGCTGCTGGTGGTGGGATTCAGCATGTTTACCGGGCTGCTGGCCGGCAGCTATCCTGCCTTTTATCTTTCCAGTTTCGAGCCGATCAAGGTGTTAAAGGGATCGTTCCGCGCCGGGAGATATGCTTCGTTGCCGCGGAAGATCCTGGTCGTCGTCCAATTTACGGTCTCGGTGACCCTGATCATCGGGACGATCCTGGTTTTCGAGCAGATCAACTACGCCCGGAGCAGGCCCGTGGGGTATAGCCGGGAGGGGCTGATCGTACTGAATATGACCACTCCCGAGATCTCCGGGCATTATGATGTGATGCGCGGTGACCTGTTGCACACCGGCGCCGTGGTCGATATGTCCGAGTCTTCAAGCCCGGTTACGGATATATGGTCAAACCAGATCGGGTTCAACTGGAAGGGGAAGGACCCCAATACCGTTCCGCTGTTTGGCATCGTGGCCTGTACGCACGATTTTGGGCGGACCATGGGATGGAATATCAAAGAAGGGAGGGATTTTTCCCGGAAATTCATCACCGACAGCGGCGGAATGATCTTAAACGAAGCAGCGGTGAAACTCACCGGGCTGCCCCATCCGGTGGGGGAGATCATCCAGTGGGACGACAAGCCCCATACGGTGATCGGTGTTGTGAAGGATATGGTGATGCAATCGCCCTATCAGCCTATCAAGCCGACGATCTTCTACCTTGACTATGGGTGGACGCAGGTGATCACCGTGCGGTTGAACCCTGCGATGACGACGAAGGCAGCGTTAGCGGCGATAGAGCCCGTTTTTAAGCGGTATGATCCCGGGAGCAGTTTTGAGTATCATTTTGTGGATGAGCAGTATGCGCGAAAATTTGCCGATGAGAAGCGCGTCGGGAGCCTGGCCACCGTGTTTGCCGTCCTTGCGATCTTTATCTCCTGTCTCGGGCTTTTTGGGCTGGCTTCTTTTGTGGCTGAGCAGCGGACGCGGGAGATCGGGATGCGGAAGGTGCTGGGTGCTTCGTTGTTCAATGTGTGGCGGATGTTATCCCGGGATTTTGTGGTGCTGGTGATCATTTCCTGTCTGATAGCGATACCGATCTCGTGGATTGGCCTGCATCAGTGGCTGCAGCAGTATGAATACCGGGCGCCGATGTCATGGTGGGTCTTTGCGGTGTCAAGTCTGGGGGCGCTGGCGATCACGCTGGGTACGGTGAGCTGGCAGGCCGTGCGGGCGGGGTTGATCAATCCGGTAAGTGCGTTGCGAAGCGAATAATGCCCGCACCGCCTGTAGGCGCCCTGCAATTCCTTATCTTCGTCCGCTATGGACGTGCATGGATTGTTTCATTTATTAAAGGGGGAATTAGCGGAGACCGATTGGCTGCAATGGACGGCGATCGTTTTTGGGGTGGCCGAGGTTCTTCTTGCGCGGGTGAATAATATTCTCCTGTATCCCGCGGGCATCGGGAGTACCGTGCTTACGATCTATATTCTTGCCCTTGCCGGGTTGTATGCCGAGTCTGCGTTGAACGCCTATTATTTTGTGATGAGTGTTTATGGGTGGTGGTATTGGCATAAGAAAAAGGACGAGGCGCCCGTGCCGATCTCCCGGACCAGTCCGCGGGAGTGGATGGTTACGGCGGCGATCGTCGTTGGCGGTTTTGCGGTATTGTATGGGTTGTTGAAGCGATATACTCCTTCCACCGTCCCCGGTTGGGATGCGTGGGTAAGCGCTACGGCCTGGGCCGGCACCTGGCTGCTGGCGAAGCGCAAGATCGAGAACTGGTTGTTGTTGAATGTCTCCAATATTTTTGCGGTTCCCTTGTTGTTCTATAAGCAACTGCCGTTGTTTGCGGTGCTGACCGTGATCTTGTTCATCGTGGCCTGTTTTGGGTATTTCGATTGGATCAAACGGTATAAAGCGCAGGCCGTATGATGTTGCTACCGCCTTCCGAATTTTTGCCTTCTGTCGTTACCGGGCTGCTTCGGGCCCATGCGCTGGAAGCTGAGCGGCGGCGTGATCTGCATCCTGCGGTACTCGAGCTGATCTACCGGGAGGAGTGGTTCCGGTTGCTGGTTCCACAGCGATGGGGTGGGAGGGCGCTTTCTTTGCCGCAGTTGGTGCGGCTGGAGGAGGCGCTTGGCTGGGCCGATGGGTCTGTCGGGTGGACCGTCACGCTTTGCAGTGGCGCCGGTTGGTTTGCCGGGTTTTTCCCGCCGGAGTCCCCGCCGACGTCATTAAGTGGACTTTTTGCTGACAAGCGGTTATGTATAGCAGGTAGCGGCTCGGCTACCGGCGAGGCGCATAGGGTGGAGGGTGGGTACCGGGTCAGCGGGCGTTGGGCCTATGCAACCGGGGCCATGCATGCCACTGCCTTTACGGCCAATTGTGTGGTGTGGAAGGATGGAGCGGCTTTGCGGGGGGAGAATGGGGAGCCGGTGGTCCGGCCTTTTTTGTTTCGGACGGCGGAGGTGCGGGTGATGGACGACTGGAATGCGATGGGGATGGTGGCGACGGGGAGCCATGGGTTTTCCGTGACGGATCTGACCGTGCCTGCGGAGCGTGCGTTTGTGATCGATGCGGCGGCGGCTGCCGATGGGGATCCGCTTTATCGCTATCCTTTTTTGCCCCTGGCGGAGGCGACGCTTACGGCCAATCTATCCGGGATGGTGTGGCATTTTCTTGATTGTTGTGCGGAGCTTTTTTTCCGGCGTGGAAGGCCGGAGGCGGAGCGGCTGTTAGCTACTGCCCGGGTGGACCTGGCGGCTTTGCGGGAGTCGTTCTACCGGGCCGTGGAAGAGAGCTGGGAGAGGATGGCCCCGGAGGGGTTTGTGCAGGTGGGGGTCGCCAGTCATATGCTGGCGGCCGGTGTCCGACAGTGGGCGGACCGGCTGTATCCCTACGCGGGTCTTGGGGCCGCGAGGGTGGATACCGAGATCAACCGGGTCTGGCGCGACCTGCATACCGCGGGCCAGCATCCCCTGCTGGTCTAAACCGGTGGGTTTTCCACGACCGAGAGGATATTTCCGGCGGGGTCGGTGAACCAGGCGATGGTAGGACCTTTTCCCGGTCCGCCGTGCATGATCCCCTTTTCATCTGTCTGTAATTCCCCTTCATAATGTTGCATTTTGACGCCGGCCTCCGTGAGGGCATCGACGGCGGCATCTACGCTCATCACCTGCAGGTTGAGCACCGTGAAGGTAGCCGGCTGGTGATTCGGCTTGGGGTAGAGGAAGACCGCGAAATCTTTTGTGACGGCGATACGGAGTCCTTCCGGGGTTTGGGTTACCGGGAAACCCAGCGTCTTTTCGTAGAAATCCTTTGCCTTTTCGAGGTCGTTGACCGAATAGCTGCTAAATACCTTGGTGTAGACAAGCATATGATGTAGTTTATTGGGTATTTGTAGCGAAAGCCGTGCCTGAGTTATGAGCCGCAGGATGCGGGAAAAAGACATAAAAATGTGATCCCGGTGTGAGGGGATGGTGGGGAGGAATTGCGAACTTTGGGTATAAAATAGTGCATTATGCAAACGCGAAAAAGGTTCCTGCTGGCGGCCGGCCTGGCGGGGGTGGCGTTGGTTGCCGGTTTCTTTGTAGCCTTCCGGGGCCGGGATCTTACCGCCGGGCAGGAGGATAGGCTTTTGGGAATGCGATCCGAGGCCAGTGGCTTTGCGGTCGTGGAGCTCTTTACGTCCGAGGGGTGCAGCAGTTGTCCGTCAGCGGATGCGCTGGTCGCCACCGTGCAGAAGGAGAATAAGGATCAGCCGGTGTATATTCTTGCTTTTCATGTGGACTATTGGGACCGGCTGGGCTGGAAGGATGCGTTTAGCGATGCGGCCTATTCGGACCGGCAGCGGGCGTATGCGAGTTGGTTGAGGCTTTCTTCCATCTATACGCCACAGGTGGTGGTCAATGGGCGGAAGGAATTTGTCGGGTCCGATGCCGGTCAGCTTCGGCAGGCCATCAGTAACGGTCTGAAGGAGACGACGAAGGCCCGGGTAAGCCTCAGCGGGTTGGAGCTTAGCGGGGGACAGTTGAACTTTCAGGCCCATGCGGAAGGTGCGGGACAGGGTGTCGGGTTGTTGGTAGCCGTTGTGGAGCGGCAGGCCGTTACAAAAGTGAAGGCGGGAGAGAATGGGGGGAAAACCCTGTCGCATGTGCAGATAGTACGGAGCTTTGTGACCTTGCGGCCCGATGGGAAGGGGAATGGAAGCGGGCATCTCGAGTGGCCCGCGGGTGTGGATGTGAAAGATGGGGAGGTGATCGCGTTGTTACAGGACCAGGGGAATGGGCAGATCGTTGCGGCGACGAGGGCGGTGGTGGGAGAATAAATAGTATTTGATGGAATGTATACATGAGAAAGGCCACCCGAAGGTGGCCTTTCTTGTTCGTCTCATGTGTGGTAGTAGTAGATGGCAAACTAGTTATCGGTGCATAAAGTATTCAGGCTAAGTTCTGTTGCCGAGATGGGCCAGATGTAGCCCACGTCCGTAGCGTTTTTGGCCGGTGCGCTGCCTTTGGCCGGGATCTGGAGTTGCAGGCGGGTCAGGTCGAAGTTGCGAAGACCTTCACCGAGGAATTCGATATTCCTTTCCTGCATGATGGCTGCTTCCAGGGTGGCGGCGTTGGCGAAGCTGGCCGGCGTATAGGTCGTGGTCGCGTCTGAGCGGCTACGAACGGCGCTGAGCAGGGCGACCGCCTGGGCGTCAACCGAATTGGTTGACCGGGCGCGGGCTTCGGCCAGATTCAGGAGTACTTCCGAGTAACGCATGACGGGGGGATAATCCGTATAGGGGCTGGGCGCCGGATATTTGTTCAGCCATTTTTTCCCGCCCGTGTTGGACGTAACCACGAAAAATCTTCTTCTGTCCGTCGCTTTCCAGTTGGGATCGGCGATCACCCCGTTGGGATTGAGCGAGAATTCGCCGTTGCCCGTGCCACCGGTGACGACTGCTTTTGCCGGTGAAAAATAGAACCCTAATTGATTCTGGGTGCCGGGATTATCGCCCGTGGTGCTCGACATGGGCAGGGAGAAGATATTCTCGGACGTCTTATAGGGAGCGGTAAAGGCCTTTACGATATCCGCCTGCAGCGAGTAGGTTACGCCGCCGGGGGAAGTAAAGGGCGCGTTGGCCGAGACGATCTTGTTGGCTTCCGTGATGACGTTGTTCCATTGTTGCATCGCCAGGTAAACCCTTGTCTTCAGGGCGACGGCGGTGCTGCTGGTTGCGCGGGTGGAATTGTAGTATGCAGCAGCCAGACCGTTGGCGGCGGGATATGACGCAGGAAGCGCTGCTTCCGCGTCATTCAGGTCCTGGATGATCTGTGCATAGACCGAATCGACCGGGCTCCGGGCCAGGTTGGAAGAGCCCGGGCCGGTGACGCCTTTCAGACGCAGGGGAAGACCTTTATTTGTGCCGCCCGCGGCGTATGGCAGGGCGTAGAATTGCATCAGGGAGAAATAAGAAAGCCCGCGGATGAGTTTTGCTTCGGCGATGTAGTTGGCACCGAGTGCGGCACCGACGGTTTTTGTACCACCGGCATTCATCCCGTCGATGAAGACGTTGCAGTTGTTGATGCAGAGATAGGCGGCGCTCCAAAGATTGACCACGCCGGTCGCGCTATTGGTAGGATTACCGGCCCAGACGTCGGCGTCCGTGATGAGGTTATTCAGCTCGTCAATGAAGTTGTCCGCTTTTACATCTCCTGCGATCTCGTACCGGCCGCCGTAGAAGCCGCCGGCTTTTAAGCCGCCATAAAGACCCAATACCTGGGATTGGATGCGGCCAACGGTGGTGAATGCCGTCAGATTGGAAACCTGGATCTGTGACTGGGGGTTTAGTTCGTCCCGGTGACAGGAACTGAGCAGGACTGCGGCCAGGAGAACGGGAACTATATAGTTACTTTTTTTCATTTTGTTACGTTTTGAATTCAATACTGGGTTCAGTAAATCAGAAGCCTACATTGAGGCCAACGGTGATCGTCCTGGCGTTGCCGACGGTGTTCCGGTCGACACCCTGGCTGCTGCTGGAGTTGCCGTTGGAATCTACCTCCGGATCGGGCCCGGGATACTTGGTAATGATACCCAGGTTCTGGCCGCTGACGAAGATCCTTACACTGCTGATCTTTGCTCTTTCCAGCCAGAGCGGGGGAACGCTATAGCTGAGCGTAACGTTGCGGACCTTGATGAAATTGCCGCTGAAGACATTGATGTCCAGGGGCATTGCCGAACCATTGGAGACGTTGTCGTTGAAGACGGGCAATGCGTACTTGGCATGATTGGGGTTCTTTGCGGACCAGGCATCCGAAAGGACGTCCGTTGCATTGTTCCAGAAGCGCTGGTCATGCAGGCCCGCGTTGGACCCGTAATAGACGGAGAACCCGGCCTGGTAGGTAAGCAGGGCGTCCAGGGTGAAGCGCTTGTACGAGAAGGTATTGGACCAACCACCGACGATCTTTGGCAGGGGATTCTTATACATCACCCCGTCTGCGGCCTGGGTGATCGTGGCTCCGCCTGTCGGGCTTGTGTATTTGGTCTTGCCATCGGGGGTAGTCGAGAATTGGAACTGCCCGGGGGCAGCATAAAACTGATAGTAGACTTTCTGACCCGCGGAATTAAGGAAGATGCGTTTGCCGCTGCCGGGGTCTACACCGCCGGTGCGGATCACCCAAAGGTAGCCTTCAGTATAGCCTTTCATCGTCTGGTTGACGGTTTCGCTGCCGGAGGTCGCGGTCTGGATGGCGTTGAGGCCGGGCGCCAGGGCGGTTACCTTGTTCGTATTGTAGGTGAAATTGAAGCTGGTCATCCAGGTAAAATCCTTTTTCTGGATAACCGCGGCGTTGATGGTTGCTTCTACACCCTGGTTGTACATCGAGCCGACGTTTGCGGGGGGATTGGTGGGCAGACCGGCAGAGGGGGATTGAGCAACATTCAGGATCAACCCGTTGACGTTATTCTTATAATAGGCGAACTGGCCGGTGATCCGGTCGTTGAGGATACCGACATTAAAGCCTACGTCCGTCTGTTTGCTACTTTCCCAGGTGAGCTTGCTGTTACCCACGGTACCCAGGTAATAGGCCAGGGTTGCTGTCCCGCCATTCAGGCTGTTACCATAGAAGGTCTGGGAAGCAAAATCAGCCAAACCTGTACTGTTACCGACCTTACCATAGCTGCCCCTGATCTTGAAGCTGCTGAAGATCCGATCCAGTTTTGCGGTCTTCCAGAATTCTTCCTGGGCAACTTCCCAGCCGATGGATCCGGCGCCGAAGTTAGCGGCCTTGATGCCGAAGGCGGAATATTCATCCCGGCGGAAGGTTCCCTGGAGGAAATATTTGTGTTTGTAATTATAGTTCAAGCGGCCAAAGTTGGACAGCAGGTAGTTTTGGCTATAGAGCGGGGTTGTCAGCGGATTGTTGATCGTATAGCCGGCCTCGATGGTATTGAAGGCAGGGTCGGAAAGCGTCTGTCTGCTGATGCCGTATTGCTCTGTCGTCGTTCTTTGCTGTTCGTTACCCGCCAGGAGGGAGAAGGTGTGATCATCCTTCAGCACATAGTCGAATTGCGCGGTATTTGTCCATACATAGGTCTTCAGCTTCTTCAGGCTTGAAGTGGCGGCGCCGGAACTGGAGTAACCATCACCCGTGATGGGGGTGGAGAAGAGGTCGTTATCGATCCAGAGATTATCTATCCCATACATGGTTTTCAGGGTCAGCCAGGAAAGCGGTTTTACCTGAAGGTAGATATTCGACTGGAGGTGGTTGGCTTCGTTGTTCGAGCGACTGAGGTCGAGGATCGGCTGAGGGTTATAATAAGAGATGGAGGTTCCTGTAACGTTGGCATAACCGATGGTTGCGCCATTGATGTTATAGGAGCCGTCGTTGTTGTACACCGGCAGGATCGAGGGCAGTACCTGACCGATACGACCGAGACCGATGATGCTGAAGGCTTCGCCGGGCAGGGAGCCGGAGGCCGCAGCGGACAGGTTGTTCTCGTCGGAGTAGGAGATCTTGCCGCCGAGCGAGACTATCTTATTAAGCCGGGTATCCACGTTGGCGAGGATATTCTTGCGCTGGAATTCGTCTTTCCGGATAATCCCGTTCTGATCCGTGTAACCGGTGGAGATATAATACGTGGTATTATCGTTGCCGCCGGAGATGCTGATGTTGTGATTTTGCTGCAAGGCCTTGTGATAGATCACATCGGACCATTTGGTGTCGACGTTATTGCCATTCTTATCCTTTGCGTAGGCAAAGGTAACAGCGCTGCCACCCGTCAGTGAGGGGTTGTTGGCCACTGCCGCGGTTTTGAAGCCGAGATACTGGGAGGCGTTCATCATGTGCGGAAGGCCATAGACCCCGGTGGTACCGACATAGCCGTCATAGGTGACGCGGAGACGACCGCTTCTTCCTTTCTTGGTGGTTACGAAGACGACGCCGTTGCTGGCGCGGCTACCATAGATGGCGGTGGCGGCGGGATCCTTTGCGATGTCGATGCTTTCGATATCGCTGGGGTTGATGCTGGCCAGCGGGTTGGCGGGGGCGTTTGTCGAGCCCTGGTCACCGGTGAAGGAGGGGACGCCATCCACGACGATCAGCGGCTGGGAGCTCAGGGAGATGGAGTTGGTACCCCGGATGCGGAAGACCGGTGGTTCGTTGACGACACCACTGGGGATCGTGATCTGGACACCTGCGGCGCGGCCGCCGAGGCCCGTCTCAAAGCTCTGGATGGGGGTTTCGGCAACGGCTGCGCCTTTTACTGTCGCGATGCTGCCGATGACGTCCTTCTTTGCCTGGCTGCCATAACCGACGACGACCACTTCCGAGAGATTGCGGTTGTTCGCGCGGAGGGTGACGGAGAAGGCTGTTTTGCCGCCGATGGGCACGAGTTGTTCTTCCAGTCCGATGTAGGTGAACTGGAGGTTTCGGACTCTTGGGGAGACGTTGAGCTTAAAAGTACCGCTGGCATCGGTAACGGTTGTGCTTACCACTTTTCTGTCGCTGGTGAGCGCTGTGACGGTCACCGCCGCGAGGGGTGCGCCTTTTTCATCTGTGACAGAACCGGTGATTGGAACGGTGGGGGTTTGTGCCTCAAGTTGACTGACTGCCATGCATAAACATAGCAGATGAGATAGGAGCTTTCTCATACCGAGTGTAGTAGTTTTGGTTATATAAAGTGATTCAAGTTGACAGATGAATAAATGGAGTCATTTATTCGATCAGGTCAGTTCTATTGATAAATTTACAGAATAGTGGCAATAAAAAGGCATTTTACTAAAAAAAATGCCTTTTCTCCCAGTTCTTAGTGAGAAGAATCAATAACTTTTGCGCGCACTATATAGTCGAGTGAGGGGAAATTGCGGAGTAAATAATTATTGCCGGCGGCGAAAACCGAGTCCTGTTTGCCTGCCCGGATCCCGCCGCCGGAGCGCTCTCCATAGCCTGAGTAGAGTGAGTCCGCGATGGTCATTCCTTCGACGACGCGGGCGAAGGGGACAAAGGGCTCAAGGTCGTGGGTACTGCGGTTGTCTTTGAGATTGATGAATACCTGGGTGGTGCGGCCGTTGGGATCTTTAAAGGCAAAATCCACCGTCCCGCGGGTATTCGGAAGGATGCGGGGATCATCCAGGATCGTCCGGTGACGCCAGGCCTGAGCGATAGCCGGGTTGGCGGCGATGCCGAATTGCGCCCAGGTGTTGGGGCGGATGCGAAAAAAGGCCGCGCTGTCGTAGTAGCCATGGCGCACCAACTGGTAGAAGCGATCCGCACCGTGGGGCGACCATTCTCGTTGTACCTCCAGGAGAATGTTGCCTTTTGTCGTGGTGAGCAGGACATGGTACTTTTCAGGGGCGGGTTTTTCGAACACCGGCGCATCGGGGTGGAGGAGGGATGGGGAGTGGCAGGCCGGCATCGCGGTAAGGGCGGCGAAGAGCAAAGCGATGATGGTGCGCCGGTAGTTGGGTGTCTGGAGCATGCTGAAAGATTAAGAATACCGAATAGCGCGTCAGGCTTCTATTTCCTCGAACTGGGTCGATAGGGTGAGCGATTTCCATTTTTCTATCACCTGCTGCAACTGGGCCATTTTTACAGTAGCGCGGTTGTAGGCGTCGCTGCCGAGAAAGAGCAGGGCCGGTGGTTCCGGGCTGGCGGCTATTTCGATGAGTGCTTCCGCTGCTTTTACGGGGTCGCCGATCTGTTTGCCGTCAATGGACCGAAACCTGGCGTGGTTGGCCTGGACTTCCTGGTAGTCCGGTATCGGGTTGCCGGCGAAGACTACCGATTCCTTGGACAGGAACTGGGTGCGGAAGGCGCCTGGCGCCACTGCGGTGACGTGGATGCCCAGCGAGCGCGTGTCCTGGCCCAGCACATCCGAGAGACCGATGAGGGCGTGTTTTGTCGCGGCGTAGACCGGCCAGCCCGCGGAGGCGGTAAAGCCTGCGATGGAGGAGATATTGATAATATGACCCGAGCGTTGGGCGCGGAGATAGGGCATTGCTTTTTGGATCACGATGAT
>Ga0206888_1072_pt1 | contig 29165 bp, 30 predicted proteins | sample Alteio_BWOrgHeat_90_FD_153258 | JGI IMG/M metagenome (GOLD analysis project Ga0206888, IMG submission 153258) | Enriched cells from forest soil in Barre Woods Harvard Forest LTER site, Petersham, Massachusetts, United States - Alteio_BWOrgHeat_Nextera4 ... | reverse complement strand
TCTCAGGATGGTGCCAGAGCGCTGTGCATGCATATGAGCTTCATCAGGACTGCCAAGCTGCACGGACTTGACCCCTATCATTATTACGTCAAAGTATTAAAAGACATTCCTTATTGCAGAACAGCAGAAGATTATGAAAAATTATTACCGTGGAATTTAAAAAATCATGACTGAAATAGAAATGAGAATAAATACAATTACGCATATTCTTGCGACTGAACCGTCTAAAATTGGAAAAATGGCAAAGTCATTACAAGCTCTTCATGGGCTTGACTTTACTCATCTCAATAACAAAAAAAAGAATAGCATTTATAAACACATGACAGATTACAATAAGATCATGGAAAAATATCCGACAATTAAAACTCAAGATGATTATCATTTAATATCTGACATTGATCTAAGCAAAATTTTAAAGAGCATTCAGCAATTATGTATCAAACTTTTAATTGACTGAGATTATTATCTTAAAATAACGTAATTCACTGCAAATAAAAAGCTGGGGATGATGGATCGCTTACGTTTCTTGAGGATTGTTGGCTTGCATTGAGTTAATGCCTTTTATGAGATGAAGAGCCATAATTTACAAGTTAAATATAGTTGAATGATGATTACAAATCAAATTATAGGTTATACGAATTAGTTATTGATGGGTATAATAGGGCGAAAAAGGCAAATAAAAATATGTAGACCATGATCGCGCTATTGCTGCAACATTGCTATAATTTACATTACTCTATACTTAAATAGCATTTCTTGGCATGGCTTTAGGGTTAATGTAAAAGAAGTCCAATTCTTTTCGTGATATGAATTTTGTTTATTGATAATCATCTAAAAGATATTCAAAGAAAAAATAAGACCAAAAATTGACTAAAATTATCTCAATTCGAGACGGAATAGACAAATGACATTTAAAAAATCTGGCCGATATTCTGTTCCTACCGATGAGGATTTTGAACCGGGTTCAAATAACGAGGTGGTCAAAAATTTTCTCGAGATTAAGTCAAAGGAGATCATGGATGAAATTGAGCAGAGTGAATTGAAGCGCACGGAAATAGAGTTACTAAATATTTATGGAAAAGATTACCAGTTTAAAGCTGAGGACATCTGTAATATTCATGAGCTCTGGTTAGGTGATGTTTATCCCATGGCGGGGAAGTATAGAACAGTAACAATGGAAAAAAATGGTTTTCCATTTGCAGCGTCTGGGCAAATAGAAAAATTGATGGCCGCTTTAGAGCAAGATTATTTAAAAAAATATACGCCGTGCAATTTTTCTGATTCAGCGCAACTGACTCATGCATTGGGGGTGGTGCACGTAGAGTTGATACTGATTCATCCCTTTCGGGAAGGTAATGGAAGAACTGCACGCTTATTATCTGATTTAATGGCTATGCAGGCAAACATGCCGCCACTCAATTATCTAGCAATAGATCAAGTGCAAAATCCAAAAGGGTTTGATCAATATATTGCAGCAATTCATGCTGGGTTTGGGGGTAATTATTCTCCGATACAAAAAGTTTTTGCTACTTTGTTACAGCAGTCTGTTTGATGAATTTATAAATTTTCTTGTTCCTTCGGGGGATCACGATGTGAGCGCTTTTGGTGCCATCACTTACTTCAATACCTTCTACACCGCCAGAGGTTTTGACCGAGCGCTCGATAAGCTCCAGCCTTTTAGCAGGGTCTTTTAAATAAGGATTTGTCTCAATCAATGATAGTGTTTTCATATGGTAATTATAACATTTTGGTGGCGGTATGTATTTGTTTTAGTGTTATTTGTTATCTATAACTGTCCCATTAGTGTCCCAGGTGGGAACGTTCAACTGCGCGGTCTTTTGTAACCATTTGATTTTACTGCTGGGCCCACTAGGACTCGAACCTAGGACCAAGGGATTATGAGTCCCCTGCTCTAACCAACTGAGCTATGGGCCCGTAAAGGGGAAAAGCTCGAGGTGCAGATGATAACCGGAAAAATGCTTTAATTCTAGATTTTTTTGAGATTTCAGAGGATAAACATAAGATAATGGGGTCAATGTTTGACCCCATCGGAGATGGATTATTCCTGTTCTTCTAAGAAACTGCGGAGTTGCTCAGAACGTGAAGGGTGACGCAATTTGCGTAATGCTTTCGCTTCGATTTGTCGAATACGTTCGCGAGTTACATCAAATTGTTTACCCACTTCTTCTAACGTGTGGTCCGTATTCATATTAATACCAAAGCGCATGCGTAATACTTTTGCTTCGCGCGGTGTTAATGTGTTTAGGATTTTTTGTGTCGCTTCAGATAAACCCGTATTGGTCGCCGCATCAAGAGGAGATTCAATATTCACATCTTCGATAAAATCACCTAAATGTGAATCTTCATCATCACCGATCGGTGTTTCCATTGAAATCGGTTCTTTCGCGATTTTTAAAACCTTACGAATTTTATCTTCAGGTAAATCCATGCGTTTACTTAATTCTTCAGGCGTAGGTTCTAACCCTGTTTCTTGCAAAATTTGTCGAGAAATACGGTTTAATTTGTTAATCGTCTCAATCATGTGTACGGGAATTCGAATCGTACGCGCTTGATCTGCAATCGATCGTGTGATTGCCTGACGAATCCACCAAGTGGCATAGGTAGAAAACTTATAACCGCGTTGATATTCGAATTTATCTACGGCTTTCATTAAACCAATATTGCCTTCTTGGATAAGATCTAAAAATTGTAAACCGCGATTCGTATATTTTTTTGCAATAGAAATCACTAAGCGAAGATTTGCTTCGACCATTTCCTTTTTTGCACGTCTGGCTTTCGCTTCACCAATCGACATGCGACGATTCACTTCTTTAATTTCTGCAATGGTCATTCGCATTTGTTCTTGCAAGGTAATCAATTTTTTTTGTGCGCGTTGAATGTCTTGCGCATAGTTATTTAAATCGTTGAAATAACTTTTTCCTTTATGACTATCGATCCAATCCAAATTGGTTTCAAAATTAAGGAAGGAATTAATAAATACCTTACGTGACATTTTTGCTTTATTCACGCATAAATTCATGATGTAACGTTCTTGGGAACGAATTTCATCAAGCATACTACGCATTTTGCGAGAAAGTTTATTAAACTGACGCGAGGCGAGTTTAATATCCATAAAACATTTGGCTAATTGTTCGCGTTTTTGTAGTGATTTTTTATGTTGCGCGCCGTATTTTTTCTCAGTAGCAATGGTTTCATCATAAAAATTACGTAATTCCGCAAATCTTTCACGTGCAATTTCAGGATCGGGGCCAGTCTCCTCATCTAAAAATTCAGAACCACCAGCTTCTCCTCCTTCTTCTTCCTCTTCTTCTGCAGCCATCGCCGCTGTGACTTTCTCTTTATCGATCGAGTCTTCATCGGAGAAAATATTGGGTTCAATATAGCCACTTATAATATCACTTAAGCGCAATTCGCCGCGTTCTACGGCGTTATAATCTCCTAATACCTCCGCAATCATTTGTGGCTGATTTGCGAGGGTGGTTAACATTTGATTCATGCCTTCTTCGATTCGTTTTGCGATCGCAATTTCGCCTTCACGAGAAAGCAATTCAACGCTACCCATTTCGCGCATGTACATTCGAACCGGGTCGGTGGTGCGACCAAATTCACTGTCCACAGATGCAAGGGCGCTTGCCACTTCTTCTTCGGCAATATCATCTGAGGCGGCTTCATTGTCAGCCAATAGGAGTTCTTCCGCTTCGGGGGCCACTTCCGAAACGCGAATTCCCATGTCATTGATCATACTAATAATTTCTTCAATTTGCTCGGGATCTGCGATGTCGGCGGGTAAATGGTCATTGACTTCCGCGTAGGTTAAATACCCTTGTTCTTTACCGCGGGCGATAAGTTCTTTTAAACGTGATCGTTGTTGCTCTTGATCCATATTCTTCGGCCTGTTTAATCAGAAATAACTATATATTATACATTAAACTTGCTGTTGCGAATAATAAAAACTCGTCATTTTTAGAAAAATTCGTTATTGCGAGCCCAACGTTTTTTGGTTGGGCGTGGCAATCCAAGCGACTTTTTTATAATTTTTTAGCCAATGTTGGGATCGGTTCAGGCTTCTCATCCTTAGGCTGGCGATTAAAAAAGCTTGCTCCAGTGGATAGAGTGAGAGTTTTCGTTTTGATGTACTGTCTTAACAATGTTGTTAATTGATGTTTTTCTAAGAAAATGCTGATTTTTGCATGGTTAGAAAGGAACTCGCCATAATAAGGTTCTCTACACGTAATTCTCCAATCCTCCTTAATGCCTATTTTCTTAAATAAATTTATAGCAAATGCTTTTTCCGCAACGGTTAAAGGCTCTTTGCTATCTGTACATTCAATATGTTGATCTAAGATGAGATCAATTGTCTTGAACGTTTTAAATCTTCGCTCGAGAATAGTACCTTGAAAAACATATTTCAGCATTTCATCAAGAGACATATTGTTCGGGTCGATTTTGGAATAAGTGACTTTATCTGAACTATTCTTCAAAAATATTTCACAAAAAGTAAATTTCGTACCATCTTTATCTTCATAAGGATAATCCAATATTTCATGATGATTGTTTAATAAAGTAATAGCATCTTCTGGATTCTCTAATAGCGCATCCAATAATAATTTAATATTTTTTGGATCCTTTGCTTTTAAAATAGGTTCGATAATGTATTGTATCTGATCATTTGATTTCAAAGCCAATGATAATAATCTGGGGTGTTCAGTAAAATCAATTGGCAAGTCAAAGTAGTTACCAGTACTGACTACTTTTTCAAGTAAGGTCAAGTTATCTTTTTTAAATTTCAAAACGAGGTTTTCATGAAATAAACCTAAAAAGTGATATAAATTCACGGGATTTGCTTTTTCAATACATGGATATAGCCATTCCGTTAATGAGTATTTAGAAAGAATGACTTGATCTTTCATGAGTCCTTTTAGCAAGTCCATATCGATAATTTTTGCCTGCATTAATGCACTTAAAAAATCTGTCCTTGCTAAATAACATGGCGGATTAAAGAGTGTTGTTAAAAGATCAATTTGCAGTGGGCGATGATTCAATACAGCTAAAAATATTTCTTTACCTTGTGATAAATCCATGGAAGGTTGGGTGAAAAAATAAATGATTTGTTCAGTCGTAAATTTTTCTAACATGATTTGTAATATAGATTTATCATCGTTATTGTCTGGCGGATCTGATGGCACCGATGGTTTAAAGGTGAGATCCAATTCATGACCATTCTTTATTTTTTTAACCAAATAAGAAAAATTATCAAAAGTGCTTTCCTTCAATATGAAATGAAATGCATCATTACCTAGTGTTAAATTATCGTTTTGCAGTATATGAAGAATGGCTTGTGGAATATTAATGAAGAGATTTAGTAAAAAACTACTATTTTCTTTATAACAATCCCTAATTAATTGTGTTAATACTTTTTTTGCATGTGAATCAAGCATATGCACATCATCAATGGTTATTATTTGACGCATAATAAAGTGTTGACATTGAATCAACCATCCAAAGACCTCCGTCATTTTAGAGTAATGATAAATAATATTATTTATTTTTGCTGTTATTTTCTCCATTTGATGTTGGGATTGAAAATTCCATGCAAAATCCAGCGATAAACTATCATAATGATAATGTGGTTCGCGAACAATTTTTCCTTGATAAAATTCACATTCAAGCTTCGCCATTTTCGCAATACCATCCATTCTTTTATACCAGTTTTCACCGAAAAATTTTCCATGTACTGTTAAGGAATTCGTTTGTTTGTTAAATTCAAAAATGAATTTTGCACTATGATTATCGAGAGGGACATTGTATTCAAGCACGATATTAGGAAGTTGATAAGACGTACTGACTAAATGTATGGAAGTATTGTTTTGCAAAGTTTTTAAAAGAGGTTGTAATTTTTCAGGAAAAATATCGATGTTAATCTCATTCGTTTTGTCTAAGATTAATGTACTCATTAATGCGTTTTGATGCGTCAACGTAAATATATCATCCATCGTGAGTTTTTCGCGTTTATTCACAAATTGACGTTGAAATGATGCTGTTGTCCCGACAGTTGCTGATGAGACAGAAAAATATCCTGAGGGTTGCAAATGATTGAGAGAGGGGCTTGTAATTTTATCAAGATACGCCTCACGTATAGCGTTCATCATCATGTATTTATCATTATAAACTTTATCTTTACTAATTTTTTCCGCCCAGTGTTCATATTGTTTAACTGGGATTTCCCACATTAAGTTTTCCATTAATTGATTAAAAGTATCTAGCAATAAATTAGAGCGGGTAAGTAGCAGGCTTTTTTTATCTTGATAATCAGGGCTTCCTTTCAGGCTTTTAATGGTTCTATCCATAACGTCAATCAAATAACGAATTTGTTTAAATTGAGTTTTAATCGCGAGAGAAGGAGTTTGATTTTTATCAAAAAGCTTAAGATTTACTTCGAGATCGCGTTTCCATTTTTCATAAAGTCTTGGAAAACTATTTGGATCACTCCATTCATCAATGCGTTTTTCAAAACTTTGAATCGTTTCCTGCATTTTATCGAAATTCTTTTTTGTGAGGATTTGCGCGCAAGCATCCATTTCACTATAAAGCGCAACGAGTATATCTTGATCGTTGTTTTCAATAGTTGATAATTTCTCAAAGGATGTATTGAGCAATTCAAATTCTAATTGATACTTTCGATAAAATAAGCAAATTTGTGCAAGCATTTGAGTGGTACGATTGTTTTCACTAGCGGTGCTTACAAATTTTTTCCATCGGTCTTTGATTTTATCGTTTAAAGCAAATTGACTGAGTTTATTAAATTCAACAAGATAATTTTTGGCTATCGGAGTTACTTTTGTTTCATCAAATGATATGGTGTCTAAGGCATACTGATCCGTTGCGATTTGTTTAACAGAATCAGAATAAAGTCCTGGTTCGCCCGGATTTTCGATGAGTGCCCGAAGTCGGCTGACTTGATATAATATATTTTTTTGTAGAGATGCAACTTCAGAATCTGTCGATTTTCGTCCAGAATATTTTTCTAAATAGTAGTGAATTTCTGCGATGGAAAGTAAAGCATGCGTGAAAAGTTTTTTATAGCGACTTCGCATTGTCGCATCTTTGCTTGTGCCTAATTTTGCAAAAAAATCCGCGATTGTCTGTAATGATGCAAATGCTTTTTCATTGTTATCATCTGCTGTCACCGCATTCAATTCATCGAGACCAAGTTGTAATTCACGATAAGTGATTTTTTTATTTTGAATAGAAATGGTGGGTAAGTATTTTTTGATGATTTTTTCAATTTCTGGATCATCGATTTTATCAATAGGTAACGGTGTTTTTTTCGCAGAAGATGAAGAAGCATATAATCCTTTACTGATTGGTAAAGATGTTAGTTTGCTCCAATCGAGTACATGTTGATGTTGTGGATCAATAAGAATTCTTGGACTTTCGACATTCATCCATGGTTCTATATCTTTTTCAGTGTAGATGAGAGCAATGCCAAGCGCATGAAATTGCGCGGCCTCATGTGAAGTATTGAGCGAATTATTCTTTACGATTACCGCTTTCAATTTACTATAAAATTCTGGATTATTGAGATATTTGCGTAATGCAATATCGGTATGGCTTGCAAAAATGATTTCATTTTTATGTTGAATGACTTTCAGAGCATTCCCACCTTTCGTAATAAACTCTACTTCCGCTTTTGGAATGTCAGTGTCTTCTTTTATTTTTATCCATTCACTCGGCGTGATGGTGGAGGGCTCAACTTTTTGTTTTTTTTGAGGGATGGGACGTGCTTGAACAATGTAGACCATATTATCTTCTGGATGATAAACAAACTCTATATCCATTGGTTTTTTGTAATGTTTAGCAATTTGCTTACCGATCTTTGCGATGTTGCGCGCAACAGAAGAGGGTAGAGATGGATTGGATTGTAGTGATTTTGGATTTTCTTTCCATATTAATTGACGTTTTTCAGATTTCCCATTTTCAGTGGATACTAATCTTTTACTTTTTTTATGAATTTCTGCATGTACATTGTTTTGAGAGGTAACATCAAAAGTATCTGAAGCACCCATGTTTCCAACGACAATTTCTCCATGGCCAGGTGCTGCTTGAATGCGCGCATTTTTATTCGAGGCATACATCACGCCGGATGTGATAATTTTCGATGGATTGGTTTCGCCTTCTAGTTTTTCACCAATCATTTTTTGAATTAAGACAGGCATCAAAGGAAGCTTTGTAATATTATCTTTCGACAATAGTCGTTGGGTAAGCGATTTTTCGCCAAAATAGGAAGCAATGACTTTACCGATAGCGTTGGATATTGCATTCGAATCAAGCTTAACAGCTGCGATACTTTTATTTCCTCCCGGATTTGCCATGTCGTCCGTATCTTCTTCGCCTGTGCTTCGAACCATCAATAAGGTATCTGATGGTAGTCCAGAATTTTTTAATGTATCTTGTGATAGCGGATGTTCTTTGAAGCAATCTTTGATGATCTTTCGTAAATTTTTAAGAATTTCTCGAGATTTTTCCGTAAGTGCTTTTTCCTCTTGTTGTGAGTTTGTGAATTCAAGCCACAATTCACGCCATTTATCTGCATGTTTATCCAAATGATTTTGAATATTCTCATTGCTGAGAGGAAATATTTCGGGAATTTTGACAGAAATATCTGACGATTGGGTTTTTTCGCAAATCCTTTTAAGTTCCATTAAATTTGCAGTTTTATTTCCGTAGATGAGCGCATTTTTTTGGACGCGCGAAGACACAGCTCGCTGGGAGGATTTCATTTTTTATCCTTCTTATTATTATTTTTATTTAAAATTATTTTTTATTTCTTACAAAATACAAGAGTTTGTCATCCCAGCCGAGCGTCCGCGCGCGGTGGTATCCAGTAGGCGATAAATAAATGTAATTGCACTATGGATGCCAGCTAAAAACATGCTGGCATGACAAACTTTTATCGGACACTTTTAAAGTCCTACAGCATCCAGATCAAAATATTATTTTGCAAGTGTCACATAGTAAGATCATTAAGTTTTTTTTGCAATGGTTTCTTCAGTGCCTTTCATTAAAAAAGGTGGATTAGGCGCTTTTTTGCCGTAATCCATCAAACTTACTATCTTTATGGAGATGGATTTTTTGCACTCAATTCCGGAAGCGATTGTGATCTTCTCAAAGTAAATAGATTTCGTCTAGCTAATGCGGCAAAAGCAAAAGTATCTGGTAGAAGCACGGGTTTTTCTTCCCCGCCTTGATTTCTTTGCAGAAAAGACTTTGCTTTTTCCTGTAATAGTTTGGAATTTAATTTGCTATTTGATTGAATACTTTGCCATTCAAAACCTTCATCAAATCCTTTGGAGCACAACGGCATGAATTCAGTTTTAATTCTCTTTTCTCTTTCTTCCCAAGTTTCACCATTTAGTAATAATTCGTCAAAATGCTCTTTTTCTTGTTGAATGTAAATTTGTTTGAAAGAGCTCATGAGTAAAGTTTTATCTGGCGCGAGACCCATTGCTGACAACAGACCACAAACTTCGAAACCTGTAGCTATCGTTTCATTTGAAAAAGAATAGATATTTTTCTCATCCGGTGTAAGAACTGTTGTTTTAAGTAACGATTTGACATTTTCACTGCAATTTTCTTTTATTGTTAAGGTAAGAAAAAAGTTCCACTTCCAAGTAAAATGATAAGAAATTTTAAAGGTATCAATTTCTTCGCTATCAGAAGCAAAAACGACTCCACATTCTGAGCTGTATCGCCAAGGGCCTTGGTTTAATCGATTAATGAATTGTGAGACGGTCCAATTTGAAAGCATTAGGGTTCCTCTTTTTGCTTATAAGTATGTTATAGCCTCGAATTTTACAGAATAGTTAGGATAAGTAAACGAAAACTATTTGAAAGTGCATGCATGGCGTATTGATTAAGAATTGTATTTTGTTATAATTTTCCCGTTTAGTGAATTAGAAAGGAATAAGTAGTAGATTTTTTAAAAAAAAATCATCTTACAGATTCCACTAAAATATTAATAACAAGGAAGGTAGAATGGAAACTAGAATCACATTTGTAGCCGCGCTACAAAATCAAGATCTCGAAGAAAGACATATATTATTAAAAAACATTTTAGAAGAACGACATGAACTTCTCAGTAAGCCCTCTCATGAATTGAAATCCGATGATACGATAAGATTAGCAGAGTTAGATATAAACAAGCTTTATACTTTTAAAAAATGGGAATTTTCAAAAACGCCGCTCATGCAAGCTACCAGTGACAATGATGTGAAGTCCATCAATCTTTTATTAGCTGCGAAAGCTGACACCCAAATTCACAATGATATTAAAAATACGGCACTTTTTTCCGCGATACGTGATGGGTATATTGATTCTGTTAAAGCATTATTAAATGATAATAACATTCATCAATCTGTAGATGGCAAAACCCCTCTATTATTTGCAAGCCTGTATGGTAAGGAAGAAATTGCTGGGTTATTACTTGATAGTAAAGCAAATGTAAATGTGCTTGATAATGAACACATATCTCCTCTCATGTATGCGGTCGTGCAAGGTAAAACCAACCTTGTAAAAAAAATGCTAGAATGTAAAGTCGATATAACGGTTAGGCGTCCTAATGGCGTTACTGTCATTGGATGTGCTGCTGCACAAAGCGACGTTGAAATGGTTAAGGCATTAGTAAGTGCCGGCGTTGATCTTTCTAGTTATACTGATAAATCATTATTTATAATAGCTGCACAAAGTGATCAGAAAGAAATATTTGATTTATTGGTTAACCTGTACAGAGAAAAAAATATATCTCCTAATGCCTATATCAATAAAGTTGATGGGGATGGTTATTCAGCATTAACCAGTGCTATTGAGAAAAACAACGCGGCCTTAACTAAAACTATACTTGATATGAAAGCGGATTTTAATGCCAACGGAGGATTAGGTACGCCGGCGATGTTTGCTGCATCTAAATGTGGAGATGATCCCACCATTTTAAAATTATTAATCGAAAGGAAAGCGGATCTTTCAAAAAAAGTTGGGAAAATAACAGCGCTAGATTGTGCAATCGAAACGGGTCACTCTGAGATTTACATGATCATTCAGCAATGGAAAAAATATCATAGTAGAAGTTATCGTCTATTTCATAAAACTATTCCTGAAATAAACTATGAGCAGATTCATAGGGATGCATGTAAAGAGTTAATTAAAGATATCGGCGTCAAACTAGACGAATCGTCAGAAGCTGAGGTATTAGAAAAAATTGTAAAAATGTGATGAATTCCCCCACGTTAATTTCTATTAAGATCTTGATGTGGGGAAATGGTTAAACGTGGCAATCCGTGACAAGTCGCTTGGATTGCCTACCTCGCTACGCTCAATACTGCAGGTTTTGCAACATGATTTAATTTTTCAAAACTTATTTTCTCGGCTACCCAAGGCGATTGCAGTTCTATTTCTTTTTGTACAGTGCTCGGTTGAAAGATTCTAGGATCGCTACTATTTTTTTGTGGCGTCAATTCTTGTAGTATTTTCATCAATACACGGACTTCATCTTCAAAAATAAAAAATTTTTGGTGAGTAATATAAATCGTTTGTTTGCCGGTGTCATGTGGATCCGTCATTATTTTAGGTGATTGCATTTGCGATAAAATATATTCGAGAGATATTAAATAACAGCCTGCTAATTCTGAGTATTTACGTCCTTTATTATCTTCATAGAATTTAATAGGTAATAACTCTTTTTCATCCCAAAATTTTTCTTCAATACTATAATTTTTGAGTTTTTCTTTAATTGCATCACTCACACCAAATTTGGATTTTGTAATTTGTTCCAATGCATTGTTCGCTGCTTTTTGGCATTCTTCTACCGAGCGAAATTTACTTTTGCTCATTTGTCTCTTTGGGTTGACCGTTTCATCTAATCTCCAGAAAAAATTTGAAACAGCACCTTGGTGCGTTGCTTCTTGATGCATTGGGCGAATAAATTTTTCATTGAATTCTTCGAGAGAACAGTCCACTTTAACTTTATGAAGAAAAGTTAAACGCGCTTGATTTTGCTTGTCATTAACCGAATAATAGCAATGTTTAGCATCTACTTGGCCATCTGAAAATTTCATTTCTCCAAATCGCTTTCTTTGAAATGCACTTTCAATAGTTGTATAAATGGATTCATCATATTTACCTCCTACGGTGGGAGTCAGCGCTCCTTTGTTATGATAATCACCCATAATAAAATAGGACTTGCCCTCTATTTCATAGACGGTAACTACTCCAATACCCAAATTCTTTTTGTATTTTAACATTTCATCTGTTGGATTATATTGTTCTAAATCTCTTGGTTGCATGATTTTATTTCCTTATATTTTTAAAAACTAGCCATTATTGGTGATAGTAAGAATAAAATCAAATGTTGCGATTGAATTTTAAAAGTGATTATGATAAAAAACTTTCAAAATTAAAAATGCATAAGTTAACCCCCTTCATTTTACAGATTTTTCTCTTCCTCTGTTGATTTTGTGATATTCCCCTCTCAATGTTGAATTAATAATGAATTATTGACATTTATACGGCAATGACGTAGGATTAAATATGGACAAATGTTTCGAATGGGATGAAAATAAGCAAAAATATAATTTTGACAAACATGGAATAGATTTTATCGATATCATTGAAATATTTGATGATCCAAATCGAATAGAATTTGAAAATACACGAAATGGAGAAAAAAGATTTCAAACAATAGGTACAGTAAATGGGGTTATTCTTTTTTTGGTCTATACATCCAGAGGTACAAAAAAAAGAATTATTTCTGTTAGGAGGGCAAGTAAAAATGAGCGAAAAGCATACGAAGAAACATAAGGCACGCGGTAAAACCAACTGGGAAAAGGTTAAATCTCTAACTGAAAAACAAATCATTGCAGCAGCAAAATCAGATACTGATGCTAAACCTTTAACAAAAGCACAATTAAAAAAATTTAAACGTGTACATCCACCAAAAGAAATTGATGTTAAGGCGATTCGAAAAAAACTTCATGTTTCTCAGACCGAATTTGCTAGTTATTTTGGCGTAAGTGTAAGGACTATTCAGGAATGGGAGCAACATCGACGTACTCCAAGCACAATAGCTCGTAATTTTTTAAAAGTGATAGATAAAGCACCGAAAGCAGTATTAAAAGCGCTTGCGGCTTAAGCTATATGGAGAAAATCATTTAGTATAAATATTGCTATTGAATTTTAAAAATGACTGTGCTGAAAAGGGCCACCTTAAATTCGGGCGTTGCGTGGATTGATAAAGATAATAATCTTCAAATAAATAATATTAATTTAGGAGATAGTACGACTTTTTATTTTAATTATTGAAATATTAAATGTATACTAAATTTTTTTAATATTTTAAGTGGTTAATAATAATAATTATAAAAAGGAGAATGCTGAATGCTGAATTTTTTTAGGAATATAAGAAGAAATTTTTTTTACCAAAACAATAACTATCTATCAATCAACGACGAACCTTTAACAAGCATTCAAATAGATTGTCCTCCGGAGCATAAACCAAAAAAAAATTATTTAAAGACTATTTCGAAGGATGTACTTCAGAATGAAATTTTCGTTTTCTTAAAAGTACAAGACCTCATTCATCTGATTGGAGATCGCCAATTAAGAGCTACGATTGATAATTTTTTAGAAACGCATGGCTATGCAGTATCGAAAAGAATTGGCAATGATAGATTACTTTACCGACAAAAAAAATCTCAAAAGAGAAATCAATTGTGGGGGGTATTATTATTGCTCGCATCGAGTACGGGTCTTAATGCACTCTTCACCTATCGAATTTTTGTCAATAACGCAGAGGCAATCCTACCCTTAAAAGCACAATATCAAGCACCTACCAATGGTTCGGATTTTACCCCTCCCGATCCAAATAACACACAATCCTGTCAACAAAGATTAGACTATCTTATTTATGACGATATTGTTTTTAGTTATGATGCCGAAAAATGTTTATTTGATTTGTATTCCAATCGGTGTTATCCCGGTTGTGCTTATCATGATTATTTATCTTGGGATCAGAGTGATTTTAATAGAAGCCCTATCACGCCGGGTGGCGCACTTTGCCACGACATATTTGAAAATTTACAATCACAAAAATGCTATCCTGCTCGAACCATACCGCCATATTTAGGCGCTGCGTCATTAATTACTTTTGTTTTTTTGTGTATAGGTTACATTATTAAAAAAGAAAGTTTACATCCACAAACACTAAATGATTTATCTACCATTGACCCGCAGATTCTTGAATTTTTTTCACATGCAACAGGTGATACAATTGAAAGATTAAAAGATCTAAAAATAGAAACCGCGCTTACCAATTTTTACGTAAATAATAATGGATTATTTTATCGACCAATTCGTATCACTGACACATCGGTGATCGCTAACAAGGAACGTATACATATTTGATGATGTTATTTTTAATTTTTAAAAAATACAAACCCGATCAAGCATAGACAGGACCGGGTTTCGTAGGAAGAGCAACGTTTCTGATGCTATGTGTCAATATTAACCAAAAAAATTAATTTCAAATAGAAATAATGAAACACTAGCAAAGTAATCATAATTTGTCCTTTTTTTAAAATGTAGATAAATTTGAGATGATTTTTTTTATTGTTGCATTATATAAATCTTGTCGTACTGATCGATGTAAAGTAATGATGCGTTGTAAAAGATTAGCTGAAGGATGGGTATTTAAACCGGATATTATTTCTTCTATAACCTCTATGTGCGTATTAGCATAACATGCTATACCTTCTAAACTATATTCTTCCGACGCTAAAATATCAAAAATTATTAACTTTAAAAAATCTGATTCAATGAGATTATTTCTTTTCTCGTCAGTATATTTCATTAAATCAAAAAAATCTTTACGTTGGTTTTTGAAAAATATCTTAAGCTCCTCACAAATATGTGTGAAAAATTCTATCTCAAACATTAATATTTCAATTTTTTTAAAATTTTTTGATTGAATACCTAAAATATTACTCCAGAGTTGCATTGCAGACATGATAATTCCTCATCTATTCCATTAAAATAAGTGAGTATAAAAACATTGTATTTCATAAATTGATAGAAGATAATTATTTGTGTTTTTTAATACATAAAATTATTCTATGATTTTCTGTGTATAATTTATGAATCATTGTTTTATGTAATGTTGAATTAATAATTTGTATTTGAGAGAATTAGCTATATTTATTAGGAGTATAATAATGGATATGTTGGTAATATTTGAAAAACTTGCGATGATTGCTCATGGTAGTCCTGATTTAAGGGAAGTTTTTCAAATATTGCCTGCTGATTTACGTAATGCTATGCATTTCAATGATTCTTTAAAGCTAAGATCCTTAATTATGCGAAATGCTTATTTTCCAGACTCTGTTGCGGTTACGTATAAATAAGTATGACTAAACAATTATTTGTTGTTGGCTCAGGCATTAAATCCATAGCACATTTATCAATTGAAGCAATAGCGCATATCAGGCAATCAGAAAAAGTTTTCTACTTGGTAAACGAACCAATTTTACAAGAGTGGCTGCATAAAAATAATGAAACAGCTGAGCCTCTAGATAAAAATATTGCTGAAGGATTTCTTCGATCAAGTTATTATCAAGATATTTCAAAATATATTTTGGCAAGTTTTCAGAAGTATTCTCAAATTTGCGTTGTAATTTATGGCCATCCTACCGTTTTTGCGATACCTGCGTTAAATGCAGCTCGTGAAGCAAAAAAACAGGGATTTATTACTAAAGTATTGCCTGCGATATCAGCTGAAGATTGTTTATTTGCAGATCTATTAATCGATCCTGGTTCTTGTGGCTGTCAATCTTATGAAGCAACCGATTTTCTAATTCATGTTCGTCCAGTTAATATTTATAGTCACTTGATTTTATGGCAGGTTGGATTTATTGGTGCATTAGGGAATGTTAATTCATATAATAATCAGATAGGTATTACTCAATTAACAAAATATCTATTACAATTCTATGAAATAAATCATCCAATAATTTGTTATGAAGCTGCAATGTATCCTCATGTAGAACCTAAAATAATAAATGCATGTTTGGATGGTTTAGCTGAAATTCCTCTTTCAACATTATCAACGCTTTATCTTGCTCCTGTATTATCTGCTGCTTTGAATAAACCTATGTTAGACGCGCTGAAAATACCGCAAAAAAATCTTAAGTAAGTATTACTTAGCAATTTACATTCATATAAACTTTCTGAGTAAATTGAAGAATATTTATCTTTTTTAAACACTTTTAGCTTTGCTCTTACGATCTGGAATTAGCTTTGAATTTTTTTATTGATGCTGATACAACCTCTTAAAAATTTAGCATCTTCTGCAAAGTTAAGAATGTTATTTTCTGGCTGGGTATATACAAAGTTTTTATCAAGTGTAACAATTTCAGATGATGGTTGGATAATGCTATGCCTATCTAGCTCATTATGAAAAAACTTAAACTCTAATGACTTTGCAATTTCATATAAGATAGTATCAGAGCCAATAGAATTTTTTTTTGATAGTTCTTCTCGAAAAATACGTAAAATATATTCTAATTCTCTTAATTCAAATAATGTGCTTGAAATACGTCTTGATTTTGGGGAAAACGCAAGCTTAGATGAATTTTGCAAAGAATAATATATTGAATTTGTATCTGTTTCAAAATTATAATTTTTTGATTGCATAATGGTCGGATAATTTTTTATACCATATACCTCTAAATAAATTTTTTGTAAAATATTAAGAGGGAGAGCATCCTCATTTACTGCGGGAGAATATCCAGGTACTCCACCTAGAGCAATAGAAAAAAGTTGTCGCGCAGTATCGATGAGATATGGATTTGGTTTTAAATTTCTTTTATTTAAAATAAATGAAAAAATTATGTCATAATAATTTTTACTTCTATCATGTTCAAATCTTTGCCAAGATAATTCTAAAATATAAGATCGTAATTTTAACCAAGCTTCATCATTGTTAATTTTTTGCAGCCATTTTTCTGAAAAAAATAAAATCGTGCAGCGCCACGGAGATTGAATATTTGAGCTATTCGCAATTTCTTTAAAAATATGCCAATGCTCATAAAGTGATTTAGGTGTTTTTAAATGAATATTAAATTCTCTTTGAATATTAATGTGGTGAGTTGCGCAACCAATATTTGGCAACATGAAACACGATCGTGCTCCTGCGGTAGTTGATAAAACTCCATTTGGCGTATAGTTTCGATTTGCTTTTTTTTGAAAGATAATCATAAATGGAAATATTTTTCCGACATCATATACCACCCAAGGAATAGTGATTTTTTCTCCAGGTAGGTCGACAAAATATTCAATGTGTTTATCTAATACCATGCCAAGAGGTAGGCTATGTTTCCCATACCCCAAATGTTCAGCTACCTCTTTTGGAATATTGGGTTCGGATAACCTATAAAAAGTAGAATCCGTATTCGGCATGAATGGACTGATGGTATCTGCAATAATTGCTCCATATGGATAATATGCTAAAAAAACAGGAAATGATTTGTCGGGGCTCAATTCATCAACAAGTTTTGCAAACATCGGTTCAACTTTAAGCACTTCTTGTCGTACGTTTTCCCAAGATAATTTAATTAGGCCTTTCCTTTCATCGATCTCAGTGAGCATGCACTATCCTTGTATTTTTAAAAATTAGTTATTATTGGTGATAGTAAGAATAAAATCAAATATTGCTATTGAATTTTAAAAATGATTATGCTAAAAAGTTTCAAGATCAAAATTCGAAATCAAAGTCAATAATGTTGTTTTTAAAGTATATAAATCTCTAAAAAATTTTGATCTCAATAATAAGGATAAATATGTCATTTATACGGATTTTTTTTCCCTCTAATTTTATTCATGCTTATCTTCAAAGTTTTCGTGGTATTCCTTCTATAGCGTGGAAAGGTATTATTGTTAATTTCGTTCAATCGATATTTACTTGTATTATTTATTTTTTAACATTTTATTTCGTAAATTATTTGAAATTAAATGTGTTTCAAGCGGGATTTCTTATTTCGTGCTATGGCGCAGGTACGATTATTGGTGGATTATTGGGGGGAAAATTATCCGATCGCTTTTCTTCAGGTGTGATTTCTGGCATTGCATTATTGGTAGAATCTATTGCTTATCTCACGTTAGTAAAAAATCAGCATTTCTATTTGCTCATGATAAATTTATTTATCATGGGAATTAGTACTTATAGTTTTATAACAGCAAATACCTTATGGGTATTAGAAAAATGCCAACGTGATGAAAATTTACGATTGCAAGGAATGAATATTTTAAATGTTGCATCTAATTTGGGATTAGGATTATCTGCAATAATTATTAGTTTTTTTAAATTCGAAAATTTATTGGCATTAGCGAGTTTAATAATATTCGCTATGGCTATTTATATTTTTAATATTGAAAAAATTAACCACATCAAAACTAATCGGCAAAATAAAACATCCACTATCTCAAAAATATTTCATGATAAAATTTTAATTTATGTATTTTTAGCTTTATTTTCTATGGGAATAATTATCGCGCAAACAAATTCAACTTATTCTTTATTTCTAACTAGTAGATTCCCTGATATGGGAGTGAAAAGTTTTAGTATTTTATTCATGATTAATACAATGATGGTTGTATTATTTCAAACAGTTCTTGTCGATGCATTCAAGCAAATCAACAAGATGATTTTATTAGGTATCAGTGTATTTTTGCTTGGCATAAGTATGTTGATCTTAGAATTTTCTTTTAATTTTTCAATGGCGATATTTTCCATGATCGTCATGACGATCGGAGAAATTTTATTTTTTTCTATCTCACAATTTATTTGTTATGAAAGAAGTGCAGAAGATAAAAAAGGTCAAAATCTCGGAATTTTTCGAATGACTTATGCAGCAAGCCGAGTCGCAGGACCTTTTCTCGGTGGATTTATTTTCCAACAATATGGGAGTATGTATTTATGGTATTTTTGTTTTGGATTGGGTGCTATTTTTGCTTGGCCGGGGATTTTTTCAAGAACATGAATATACAGAATTTTTGTATATATTTGTTTAGAATTATCACCAATTAATTTGAATTATTTGTAATTTTACACTTATAATATCAACTGTATAAACGCTTGTTGCTTCTGCTATTCACTTAGCAGGGCGCAAGAGGCGCCTTGGGTATATCCCAGGGCTTTTTTATTTTTATGGATATTGTTTTTAGATGAATAAAAAGAAAGTTGCTGTTTATGTTGATGGCCCGAACCATTCGGGCCTGCAAACATGCGTAGCCGAAGAGTTCCTTTATTCATGAATTTTTTTCTAACCTTTGACCGTAAGTGACTGGTGTTGCTGGTGATAAATGTTTGATAAATGTATGTTTGCCATTAGGAAATACTTCTATTAAGTCTCCATTTTTGCTGACAAGCACACTACTACCAGATGCAAGCGCGGCCCAATAAGCTTGTTTAAATGCTACATCGGCGAGTTCAGGGATATGTTCCTCCAGAAAAGATATTGCTTCTTCACTGAGTGCCATTAATTGATTCCTCTGTTTTTCAAACATATACGGTATTTGTATTTTACTGGTAACGAATGTTCATTTCCATAAGAAAAAAAGTAAAAATACCTTTTCTGGGTCTCTTGCCCTTATAATATAAGCGTATGAACGTTTGTTGCTTCCATTACTCACCAAATAGAGCTGTTTCATCTAAGTTATTTACTTCTGCTTCTGAATCAAATCATTCAAATAAACTTTCTCATCCGGCGTCAGATTTTGAATCGCCGCTTTCGCGAGTAATTTATCAATCATCACTTTGACAGATTGTGATTTGAGGCCGGAAATGGCGCCTAAAAATTCACTCCGAATCCCTGCTTCTGGAATCATGTGCGGCGTATTAGCCAATTTCGCGAGTAATTTTTCTTCTTTACGATCGCGCCAATGTTCAATTAAACCGCCAGTCGTTTGGATCGCATATTGCTGAATCGTTTCGACTAACTCAATTAAAAAAGAAAATCCCGATATTTCCGCAGGTTCTAGTGCTTCTTTTATTTCACATGCAAGGGACGGTTCTTGAATTAATAAAGTAATCGCAAGTCGTAAATTGGAAGGCGTGCGGATTTTAGATTGTGGCAAAGATTTTTTTTCAATAATCGGTTTCGCAATATCAATACGCGCTTTTTTAGCGAGCTCGTCAAACATCATTTGCTGAAAAATACCTTCAGGTAATTTATCCAAGTGTTCTTTTGCAAGTTTTACAAAACGTGCACGACCATCCACATGACTTAAATCACATTGCGAGCCAATGATGTGGAAAAAAAACTGAGAAAGCGTCATCGATTCTTGAATGCGATTTTCAAAAACTTTTTTCCCTTCTTTTCGAATAAAGCTATCGGGATCTTCGGATTCAGGCAAAAACATAAATCGCACTTGCACATCATCACGCATAATGGGCAAGGTCACATGTAATGCGCGTTCGGCTGCGGTACGTCCCGCTTCATCTCCATCAAAACAAAAAATAACTTCCGTCGTTTGTCGAAATAAACGGGTTAAATGATGCGTCGTGGTAGAAGTTCCCAGTGTCGCAACCGCATGCGTAATGCCATGTTGAAAGAGTGCAATGACATCCATGTAGCCTTCGACAATGATGGCACGCTTAAGGTCACGTTCAATTTGTAATGCTTGATATAAACCATAAAGTTCGTGCCCTTTTTGGAAGACTGGCGTTTCGGGTGAGTTTAAATATTTCGGCTCGCCTTGATGTAATATCCGTCCACCAAAACCAACTGTTCGACCGCGCCTATCTTTAATCGGGAACATAATTCGTTCGCGAAATCGATCATAATATCCGCCGTCATCTTTTTTAATAAGCATGCCGGTGGTAAAAAGTTGAGTTTTCTCCTGGGTAAATGCATTTAACACTCGATCCCAGCCACTTGGTGCGTACCCAATGCCAAATTGTTTGGCGACAGCGCCTGATAATCCTCTTTTTTTCAAATATTGGATAGCAGGTTCTGATTGGCGCAATTCGTTTTGATAATAATTCGAGATATTTTCAAGTAATGCATACAAATCTTGATGAGAAGAGGTGCGCGGCGCTTCCGATTTTTCTCGTGGAATTTCCATGCCAGCTTCTTTCGCCAACATTTCTATTGCCTCGGGAAAAGAAAGCCGATCAAAATGCATGATAAAATCAATGGCATTGCCATGCGCGCCGCATCCAAAACAATGATAAAACTGTTTGTTTTGACTGACTGAGAATGAAGCAGATTTTTCTGCGTGAAAGGGACAGCAAGCAAAATAATTATTATTCGACTTTTTTTGTAAAGGCACACGATGGTCGATGAGATCAACAATATCCGTTCGACCTAAAAGCGCTTGGATAAAATCGCGTGGAATCATATTCATAGCATAAGTCCCTTAAGATAGTGTGGATTATGCCGTATATTGATTGTGCTGTAATCTTTTTATTTATCCCGGCAATAAAGCTTTAATTTTTGCACTCACGGCGGCGACATCCGCGCGTCCTTGAATTTTGGGTTTAACAATACTCATCACTTTTCCCATATCACGAACGGATTCAGCTTTTGATTCTTGGATGGCGGCGAGTATCAATACATCAACCTCGGCAGAAGAAAGCGGCGTGGGGAGATATTTTTGAATGACGGTAATTTCTTTATTTTCGATTTCTGCAAGATCCTTGCGATTACCAGCCTCATACTGCGCAATAGATTCACGGCGCTGTTTTAGCATTTTATCTAAGATAGCAAGTACTTGATCATCCGTTAAAGTAATGCGTTCATCCACTTCACGTTGTTTTAATGCCGCTAAAATAAGTCGGATTGTGCCTAAGCGCTCTTTTTCTTGGCTGCGCATGGCGTTTTTCATATCTTCTAAGATCAATTCCTTGATCGTTCCGGTTGTCATACATCGTTACTCTTTATAAAAAATTAACGTTGTTTATCTTTGTCTTTTGCCATTTGTTCGCGCATTTGCTTTTTTTGGTGCCGTTTAATCGCGGAGGCTTTCTTACGTTTGCGCTTCCAGGTCGGTTTTTCGTAGTATTCATGGCGTCTTAAATCAGCTAAAACTCCAGCTTTTTCGGTTAACCGTTTGAACCGGCGTAAGCTAATTTCAAAGTTTTCATTGTCTTTTACACGTATACTTGGCATTGTTGACACTTTACTCCGTCATTTATTTGATAAAGAATGGCAGATTCTAATGGCTATTTGAAAGAAATGCAAAGCGAAAAAGATTAAAATGCGCGTATTAGGTATAGAAACCTCCTGTGACGAGACCGGAATTGCGATTTATGATAAAGATCAGGGACTTTTGGCCCATTCTGTCTACAGTCAAACCGATATCCATGCCGAGTACGGGGGCGTGGTGCCTGAGCTTGCCTCCCGCGACCATGTGCAAAAAATTTTACCATTAATTGATGAGGTGATGGCTCGATCACAGCAAATATCAAAGGATATCACCGGCATCGCTTATACCATGGGCCCTGGCTTGAATGGTGCATTGTTGGTGGGTGCATGTGTGGGGCGCAGCCTCGGATTCGCGTGGAATATCCCCTCGATCGGCGTACACCATATGGAAGGTCACCTGTTGGCGCCGATGCTCGAAGAAAATCCACCTGAATATCCTTTCATTGCGTTGCTGGTTTCCGGTGGCCATACCTTATTAGTGAAAGTCGAAAAACTGGGTAGCTATGAAATTTTAGGCGAATCGATCGACGATGCGGTGGGGGAGGCTTTTGATAAAACCGCCAAATTGCTCGGATTAGGGTATCCGGGAGGAGCGCTGCTTGCCGCATTGGCTGAAAAAGGCGATGGAAAACGTTTCCATTTCCCCCGTCCCATGCTGGATCGACCGGGATTGGATTTCAGTTTTAGTGGTTTAAAAACGCGTGCAGCGAATACTATTGCGACGCACCCTGAGGCCAAAGCCGATATCGCGCGTGCTTTTCAAGACGCTGTCGTCGAAACCCTGGCTAGAAAATGCGAGCGTGCCCTCAAAGCGACCGGATTAAAAACCCTAGTGGTCGCGGGGGGCGTGTCAGCTAACCTTGCTTTACGTGAAGCATTGCATGCTTTGCCAAATATTCAAGTATATTTCCCGCGTCATGAATTTTGTACCGATAATGGGGCGATGATTGCTTATGCTGGTTGTCAGCGGTTAATAGCAGGGGAAAAGGCAGACTTAAGCATCCACACCCATCCTCGGTGGACATTATCCGAGACAAAATCAGCATAATGGTTTAATATTCATCCCAGCATACAAAATTCAAATAGAGGGGTCAGTCAATGCTGCGATCTGATAAAAAAGAAGAAAAAACAAATATAAAGTCATCTCTTATTGAGGCGAGTTTAATGGCCATGCGCCAAAAAAACTCCGGGAATAGTTTTATTGACGCCGCGTCCGAACCTTTTTTTGGAAAAACCCAGTCACAAGTCATGAAGCATTTTGCGTCCCCCGTAAGACTTTTGGGCGATGGATTTGAACGACTCCCCTCAATGGTTTTAATCTCCGATGATAAAGACTTTAAAGCAACCAGGCCCCGAGTAGGCCAGTTATTAATAACACCTCTCGAAAATGGCTATTTAACATGTAAGTTAATTATTTTGTCTGGAGCGATTGTAGAGGTTGTTATCACAGAAGAAGAACTCAAGGCTGGACTTGACTCAAGTTATAAAAAATTTTCTGATGCATTAAAACAAAAATATTTAAATTTTTTAAAACGGTTTCAACCTAAAATTTTAGAATTGATATCTGGAAAAGGTTATGAGTTAACAGAAACAATGCCTTTAATTAAGAAAAAGATCGACATTGACGACTTTAGTGCATTAGATGGAAGAGGGATAGCTTTAGGTATCAGGCACCAAGTAGAAAAACGCGACCCTTTACATCGCCCATGGAAAAACGGATTGTACACGGTGCCTTTGGGTGAATTTTTTGAGGATTGGCAATCTTCTGGAACGAAAGATGATTTATTTACTTATGCAGCCAAGAGCCCAAGGTATCAGGAACTCAACGAAAAGCGTGTTATTTATTTCAACCAAGAAGAGGCGGCTTCCTGTTTAGCCTTAACCAATTCAGAAAATCAATTAACTTATAGTGATGGCATCCCAATTGATACGCCTGAAGAAAAACATAAGTCCGATTATATTTATGTGATGGACTTATCAGGAAATCTTTTTATAGCGCCTGAAGGACCGCTTGATCTCGCCTCGCCAGACTTTAGGTTACAGCATCCGAGTTTTGCTGCGGGGAATAGAATTCTCTCTGCGGGTACCATTAAAATTAAAAATGGAAAAATTACTTCTATTGACAATAACAGCGGTCACTATACGCCGGGCGCTTTTTCATTATCAAGACTCATTGATGAATTAGAAAAAAGAGGGGTGCTTTCTCCAGATATTGCAATTCGCGTTGATTTTCAGCAGCATTTTGAAAGCCATAAAAGTTATTCATTAAAAGAATTTCAAGACATTATCAGAGTCTGGCCAACCACTCCATTAGCAAAACTCGATTTATCTGAAAAGAAATCTGCAAATCCTGGCTGCAAATCAATTTTGTTTCAGAAAAAATTCTTCAAAAATATGCAGGTATTACCGGATAATTACAGTGATCTTGAAAAACAAGATGATTTTGAATTCGCAAAGGACTATTTCACTCAAATCATCAATCGCTATGGCGGACCTGCTGCAAATCCTGCATCTCAGCTTTTATTGGATGAAATTATCCGGGCTAAAAATGTGGCAACAATTGCAGAATTACCATTACTCACGCAATTAACCTATCGTTCAGCCGTGCGTTTAAACCATCCTAGTAATGCAGAAAATAATCGATGGTATCTGGCAATGATTCAAAGACTAAAAAAACTTTCATGGGGTAAGGTCCTAGCTGGAATTGCGCTCATTTTTTTCGGCGCTGTTTTATTCACTGCAGCGCTTTTATGCGCAGTTTCAACGGCAGGTGCATCAACTCCGCTATCAATAGCGGTTGCTTGGATGGGTGGGAAAATGCTTGCCCTAGGAGCATCGTCCATTGCTATCACTGCTACTCAAGTTAGTTTGGAAGTGTTGATGGGCATCGGGGGAATTATCTCTGCTGTGCTAGGGAAGAAGTGCTTTGAGCGACCCTTAGTGAGCCACCAAGCGGCGGATTCTTTTTTTAAGTCTGTTTCGAAGAAAGATCCCTTAGAAGTTCTAAAGGATCATCAAAAGGTAGGCCGTATGGCATCGCGAAAATCATGTTCATAGCTGTTTGCTAAATAAAGAAATACGTTTTTCGAAATAAGACCTTTCACCTTGAAAATCCGGCGGTGGAGGACGGATTTTCAAGGTAAACAGGAGCATGTTAGAATTGAATTATCTCCGACACTTCGGCATAGTCTCTTCTTTGGGATTTGTAGCATTAACACCATTCATGACAATTTTCAGTAACCGTCTTTTTTCGAACTCTATACAAGATTCCAATTCATATGCGTCGGGAACTAATCGGCCTTCGATAGAGCACATGGTGACGTCGATGTCGCTCATTTCAAAATTATCTAATGCTTTTTTAACTTTGGAGGCGGATTCCGGATGTTTTGTGATAAATTCAAATGTTTTTTGATTTAAAAAATTTACTTCAGCAAAATGTTGGATGAGTTCATTTATAGCTTCCGGTTGATTGGCTTTGATATAAAGATCTAGATTTTCTGTTGAAATAAGCTTTGCGTCTTGCAGTTTCTGAATCATCGTATGATATTTTTTTAGCATTTCATCATCAACTATATCTTTTCCATTTAATTGTTGTTTGAAAATAGTTGCGAATTGTGAAGTGATATTCTGAAAAGATTCATTCGTGTCTAGTGCTTTTTTGGCATGTAATTCTAAGAGATTGGTCATGATGTTAGAATTAGAAAGTTTATGATTAATGAGCAATTCTATATTGTCACAGCCAATCCGGTTAAACAGAGTTATTTGTTCATCGAAAGATAGTAACTCCAAGCAAGTATATAGCTCGTGTGCGGAAGAAATGTATTTTACCCAATCCATCGTCGAAATATTGGTAATAATTTTATGCATATCCAAGCCGGCATCTTTTAAAACCTTCATGTAATAGGTTATGGGTAGATAAGTTATACCATCTCTTTGATGGAGCATCGCCCTCGATTCTCTTAAAGGATTTACCGTTTTGATCCAGTCATGTACCACTTTCATGATGAGGTGCTTAAAAACCATATCCTGATATGGATGATCTTTTAATTCTGCTAACATTTCTTGCATATACTTCGCGGATGAAATTATACGATTTAAAGGAAATTTTACATTTCGCAAAATTTTCATGACTATTAAAAATGCATCCATATCTAGGGATTTTAATAATGCAACTAAATAAGGAAATATTTTATTCATTTATTTGTCTATTTATTGTGTTTAACTCAGTCCTTTAACGCTGCCCTATTTTACTTTCTTGGCCTAACATTAAATTTCGAACGTTTTGCAATGTCGGAATACTAACAATAAACTTATATTGGCGTAAAATATCACTAGTCGCATGATAACATAGCTTTTCTTTTTATTGACTTTTATACAATAGTATATATATACTATTGTATATGTGGACAATATACGAAAAAAAATCGCTTATTAAATCTCTTAAGACAACTCCTTTGCGAATAAGAAAAGAATACGAAATCTGGAAAAGGATAGTTGAGCTTCAAGGAATCCAAGGATTAAGAGAAATGAAAGGCTATCATGATGAGGCTCTCAAAGGAGAGTGGAAGGGTTTTCGCTCTTCTAGGCTTTCTCTGCAATGGAGAGTTATTTATAAAGTTGAAGCAAAAGAATTAGAAATTTATGTTATAGATGTAAATGCGCATAAGTATTAATGGAGGTAAGTTATGAAAATAAATAAAAATGAATTTGTAAAAGCAAAAGTACATGCTCATCTTACACCAGGAGAGGCTCTTAAAATGCTTCGTGAAATTCAAGGATTAACGCAAGGTGATTTGGCAAAAAAAACAGGCATTAGTCAATCAAATATTTCAGCGCTCGAGGGTAATGCTAGACAGATGGGTCGAGAAAGAGCAATTGTTTTCGCAAGAGCGCTAAAAGTTCACCCCGCTGTGTTGCTTTTTCCTGATTTTGATACTAGTAAAGTAGCTTAATTAATATGATGAATTTTTTTCATCCAATCAGGCATAGGAACGTTATGTTCTTCGATATGATTTGTTATTGTTCCACCTTTTATGTGTGAAATTTCGCCATTAAGAGGTGACGTATGAACGGAACCTATAGCTAATAATGATAAAATCAAGAGTATTTTTTTCATTAACGCCTTCCGATTTTACTTTCTTGGCCCGTCATTAAATTCCGAATGTTTTTGCGATGTCGATAAAGTAATAATAAACTCATCGCAATAACCATTACTGTAAAAATTGCATTCGTGAAATAAAAAGTATAAAAGGGCGCAAGAATGGCAGTGACTAATGCTGCTAATGATGAGTAACGAAAAACGATGGCAGTGATAAGCCAGGTTGCTGCAAGCAATAAACCCACTGGCCAGGAAAGTGCGATCATGCAGCCAAAAGCAGTCGCAACGCCTTTCCCCCCTTGAAAACGAAAGAATATCGGATACAAATGTCCTACAAAGGCAGCGAATGCAACGAGCGCAAGGGTGGTATCACTGACGTGCAGCCAACGTGCAATTAAAACCGGAATCACGCCCTTCAATACATCTCCGATTAAAGTGGCAATCGCCGCTTTTTTTCCGCCAAAACGTAAAACATTTGTCGCGCCTGGATTGCCTGAACCTTGATTTCTAGGATCGGGTAAGTGAAGTATTTTGCATATGACAATCGCACTACTGACCGAACCTAACAAATAAGCAAAGATAATGGTGAAAAGTGATAGCAACATAATTTTCCTGATTAGAAATACGTTTCAATTAAAAATATTGGGATTTTGTTTAACAAAAACTCCTAGTTTAATTATTTGTATATTTTAATATCCATCTTTATTTTTCTTTTCTCACTTTTTTTAGTAGTTTTGGAATGCTGGACTGCTTAAGGCCAACTTTTTTCGCTTCAAGTCTTGCTTGGTGAATAAGATGGTCAAAATCTTTCATGGAAGGTGGAGAGACTATTTTTAATATAATGACATCTTTTTCACCTAAGACAACAAATTGATTGCCTTCGCCTAAGTTTAACGCTTTTCTAATTTCCTCTGGGATGACAACCTGACCCTTAGAGGACATTCTGGTTGTGGAAAGTGATTTCATTGTTATTTCTCCAAATCTTACTAGTAAGATTAATAAAAACTCCAAAAAATGTCAATAATTATTCGATAGATTTTAGTTCCCTGCATGAATCTATTATCTATTTTTACAAGCCAAACGCTGCTAAAATAGGATAATTCTCCCGACACTTGGATAACCTCATGACTTTTAGTGCCAACAATTTAATTTGGATAGATTGTGAAATGACAGGGTTGGATCCAGAAAAAGAGCGCCTCATTGAAATTGCAACTATTGTCACGGATTCTGATTTAAATACTATCGCTGAAGGTCCTGTCGTTGTTATTCATCAATCCGATGAACTGATTAATAACATGGATAGTTGGAATACAAAACAACATAATGGTTCTGGTTTAATTGCGCGTGTTAAGGCAAGTCAAGTATCAGAAAAAGAAGCAGAACAACTTATCCTCGATTTTTTGAAACAACATGTACCTCTTGGTAAATCACCCATGTGCGGCAATACGGTTTATCAAGATCGACGTTTCTTAACACGTTACATGCCTGAACTTGAAAAATATTTTCATTATCGTTTACTCGATGTGAGTACATTAAAAGAATTGGCGTTACGCTGGGCCCCAAAAATTTATGGGGGTATGCAAAAAGAATCTAAGCATCTTGCTTTAGAAGACATTCGTGAATCGATTGCAGAATTAAAATATTATCGAGAAAATTTTTTGAAATGTGAGGAATAGAAAGCGCCATCAACTGTGTCATGCCAGCATGTTTTGATGCCACCTTTAAGCATGCTGGCAGGCATCCAATGGGCACGTAGCGAAGCCGCTTGGATGCCAGCTTAAAGCATGCTGGCATGA
>Ga0206888_1066_pt1 | contig 29374 bp, 29 predicted proteins | sample Alteio_BWOrgHeat_90_FD_153258 | JGI IMG/M metagenome (GOLD analysis project Ga0206888, IMG submission 153258) | Enriched cells from forest soil in Barre Woods Harvard Forest LTER site, Petersham, Massachusetts, United States - Alteio_BWOrgHeat_Nextera4 ... | reverse complement strand
AGACGGATCTTTACCATGAGCCGCCTGGATGAGAAAAAATATGCAGAGATAGCCGCCGAATTGGGAATATCTATAAAAACAGTCGAGGTCCAGATGGGCAAGGCTATGAAGATCCTTCGAAACAAATTTTTCGGATCACAACCCCTTAAATGATCATAGTATAAATCATAGTGTAATTTAAATGGACGTTCATAAGGAAAATAATATTGATTTTGAATTGCTGGCCAAATACCTGTCGGGAGAGTCCACTCCGGAAGAAGCGATCGAGGTGGATGACTGGATATCGTACTCGGCAAATAACCGTAGGGTATTTGAGCAGGTGTCCCTGGCCTGGCAGGGTACTGCCGAAGATGTAGCGGAGCGGGTCAATCGCCCGGCTTCCCCGCATAAGATCAATATCTACCGGGTGGGGATCGCGGCTTCCCTCCTGGTCCTGTTTGGCGCCCTTTGGCTGATTGTCCGGTCGCCACAAAATGAGCATTCCGGTAATAGCACTTCGAATGCAGTCTCCTATATCACTAAGCGGGCAGGTAAAGGAATATTGCGGGACACCCTCCCCGATCGTTCCACCGTTGTACAAAATGCGAATTCTGTATTACGATATCCCAGTGATTTTAATGCAGCCAACAGGGAACTTCACCTGGGCGGTGAAGCATGGTTCGATGTTATGCCTAACGCAGCAAAGCCATTCCTGATAGACATTGGAAAGATACGGGTGATCGTCCTCGGGACCTCATTTAATGTACAGCAAAGCTCTTCCAGGATTGAAGTTTCTGTGAATACAGGTTCAGTAATGATGCTCAATGAATTGGATTCTCTGATAGTTAAAACCGGCCAGAAGGGCATCTATGACATAAAAGAAAATAAATTTATTCTGTTGAATTCTTTTAATTTTAACGACCTGGGATACGCGACCCAAAAATTGTCCTTCGAAAATATCCCGTTGAAAGAGATCGCCGCACAAATTGAAAAAGCTTATGGTGTTACAGTGGTATTTCGTAATGAAAAACTTAAATATCTTACAATGAGCAGTTCTTTTGATAATAACTCGATTACCTATATTTTTGATGTTATTTCTGTGACGCTACACGTGAACTATAAGATTAACAATAATGTGGTCTATATCAGTAGCCCCCAATAGGTATCTGAAAGATCCAAAATTTTTCTTCCTGTTTGTCATTATTATGATTACTGTGGCGTTTGCTAATGGTCAGCAGGTTATTCCCTCTCTTCATAAAAACGTGAATCTGCCTTCCGAGAACCTGCGTTTTGATTCATTACTTCACCTGATTGCCAGACCGACAGGGATAAAATTTTCTTTGAATACGCAAAAATTCAGGCCTTCCAGAATTATTCATGTCCGGAAGGGAATACAGTCTGTCGATGAGATCCTGTCAGAAATAAAAAACAGTACCGGTATATATTATCGAATATTGGGAGACCATATCATCTTCATTGATAAACCACCTACGAACTACACCCTCACCGCGAAGAAAAGGGCTGACAAAGATCTCCTTTCTTCCCTTGTTCCACTGACAACGAAAGTGAACATTTCACATCCGGTTTTCATAACATACACAAAAAAATATCTGCCCTTGGAGAGTATCGATACCGATACAATAAATCAGGCAATCGGCGCCCGGGTCCATAGTATGCAAATGGATAAAAAATACCTGGCACAAGTAGACACAAATTTGATCCCTCGGGCGTCTGACAAAACCCCCGCTCCTTTTACTTCCCGGAGAGCCCGTTCAGATAGGCAAAGACTACATTTCCAGCCCAGGTTTTTTGCAGAATCGGGTCTGACTGCCGATGAGAACTTTTATATCACTCCTTCCATATCGGCCGGGTGGTCCTTTCTTTATGGGATTGCTCAGTGGAGTACGAACTTCAACGTTTCCGGTCTCCGGTATGGACTGGGCGGCTCCTTGCGACTGACAGACAGATGGCGAATAGGCCTTATTGCTACTACCGGTGCCTATTCAAAAGATTATCAGCAGAATGTAATACCAGGCTTTCCAGATATAACCGTGACTGTCAAAACGGGTTTACAAAAGTTAGGCATACTGGCTGAAATGAGAATTACCCGCAAGATCCAAATGCGATTCGGTCCTGTACTAAATAAATTGTTGACGAATTATTATAATCCCTTAGGCGTGTCAACACCCCTTTTTATCAGCGAGTCGGATGCCAACAACCACTATCAGTATATAAAGCCGCTTTTCACTATCCAGGATACCTATTCGCCAGTGTCCGCCCGGAATACCAAGGTCTGGATCGGCTTGCAGGCAAGTCTTTTTTATAACATAAATTTCCTGAGAGGCCGGTAAGGGTTTTTTTGGGGGTCCGTGTATTAGTAGTAAAGAAAGCTACTAACATTTAAAACCAACCAAAAATCAAATCATGAAAACATTCCCTTTCGGTATTTCCGCATGCCTCAGCCTCTGTACGATCATCTTAGCCGCTTCCTGCGTAAAGAGTAGACCTACGACTGGCGGTGGTTCCGGGTCCTCCAATCCTTCGAACAATAGCTACTTATCCTCGGTATTGAATAATACGCCGCTTGCGCCGATCGTTGATTCTTTCACGTATGATAATTCAAACCGACTGACTAAGATCACGATCATCGCAAATTCATCCAAAAGTCATTTGAGTGGGGAGTCAACGGTGACATTCTCTTATTCCGGCAGCAACCCGACCCCGGTTTCTTACATCATCAATAATCCTAATCAAAGCACTTCTTCCCATCAATTGAATTATGACGGACAAAATCGGATAACCAAGGATTCAACCCTGGATGGAACGGGATTAGTAACATATTGGTCCTATTCAAACGGAAATATTGTTTCGGCAACAAAGAGCGGGTCGAGTGAGCAGATGATCGATACACTTTTCTTTACTAATGGAAATGTCACGGCAAATCATAGCTATATAGCTAACAATGCGGGAACGGTGGACACATTGTTGAGTTCTTCACAGTACACCTATACCACGATCGTTAATCCCTGTTATCACCAGGCTATTGCGAGCACCTTCGGACCATTGCTGAATAACCTCGTAATTGACGGTGGATTTACAGACTTTGTATCCGGTGATGCGAAAAGTACCGCGACAAATAGCGGATTCCTGGGACTAGACGGATTGCCCGCTGCACAAAGTACGCAAACATTTGACTGGACGACAGATAGCAAAGGCAGGGCTGCTATCTTGAAGGTGACTGATTCTCAAATAGGTACGATCGGCAATTTGACATTTTCCTATTATTAATTATTGACAACATTCCCAATTCAGGGGGTGATCGACTATCCGGATGACGATAGTAACCTATCGTCATTTTTTTTATTGAACTGCCTTACTCCCCTTGATGTATCCAGCGATATTTCTTGCCTGTCCAATAGATCAATCCGCCGGAAACTTCCGCTCCATCCTCCACACTGGCTACGGAAATACAGGGATGGCTTAGCTTTATCTCTTTCCCACCCAATACGTCACCGCTCTTTTTATCGAACATGGTCTCATAGGCGCTCTTCTTTTTATAAACATACCACTTGCCGGCCCATGCAAAATCGTCCGACCCCTCCCCGAAATTGGTGCCCGCTCCAAAGACATAATATTCCGAAGAATTATTGTGGACAAGCAGGATCCCTTTCTTATGTGTTGCCTTCTCGATTACCAGGGCCGCGATATCCGGTTTCCCATCTCCGTTAAGGTCCTCCTGCACATAGGCAGGCTTCATATAGGCATTCAGTTCATATTTCATGTCAAGCTTTTTTCTCTTCAGGCTGTCCCTTAACCAGCCCGGGTAAGTTACGTTTTGACAGATGCCGGTTGCACTTATTGACAATAGGCAGACGAATAGCATTACCTTCATTTAACTTATTTATTTCACAATCAACGATCTGCGTTCTGTATTTATTATCAGGGACATTCTCCGGATAATTGTTCATGAACAAGGTTGATGCACAATTTCGCACAGTTTAGCTTGCTAGCAGTTCCACAATTAAAAGATATTCAATACATTATACATCGTTCAACCAATTCCATCAACGCCTTGTACCGTATACTTGTTAAATAAAAACAGGAAAAGCGTTTGGCAAAGCGGCTACCCGGGTGCAACGACAAATTTCAACCCTTGGCCGTTCGCTCGGGCCGCCCTGGACCAGCGATCAGAAATTGGCGGAACCGGTCACAATATTTTTTCACACACGATGAAATTATGGAGCAAATTCTCCTTTAGGAACTTCGACGGACTTGTGCCGAACACCTGGACCATCATCTTGTGAAAATGGCTGCTATCGGTGAATCCCGCTTTCATTGCCGCGTCATTTACCGAATCCCCGGCCATGATCCTGTTGGTGGCAAACCTGATCTTACTCCAAAGGATATAACGGTATAAGGGAGTCCCCGTGACCTTCCGGAATAAAGCCCGTAACCTGCTTTCCGAGAGACAGACCTCCCCTGCGAGTGCCTTCATAGATATTTCCGTGGGAGGTGTCGCCGCAATCACCTGTTCGACCCGTACGACCCGCTCGTCCGATGGTGCAATACCGACCTTCCTGGACAACCAGGTCAATACCCGGTGCACGAGGGCTTCCACCAACACCGCATCGCAACGCAGCAATGCCTGTTGCAGCTGCCTGGAATTTGCAAAATGAAAAATATTCACCGGCGGTGAATATGCCTCGTCCCTACTCAGATATTCCGACCGTATCGCCCGGGCGATCTCGGTTGCCGTATCCAGGTAAATGATCAACTGCACACTGTTGTTGGTATCCAGTTGGTGAACGACGTTCTCCTTAATGATCAGACTTCTGTAGGTTTTCCAGCCGCTATCTCTCGTGCGAAACCGGAATTCCTGCTGCGTATCCAGGATCAACTGGATAGCGTTGTGCCGGTGGAAAGGAGTAATACAGGAAGAGAAGAAAACAGCGGATGCCCCCTTCCAGGTATAAAAGGCGGAGGTATAAGGGTTTCTCCCATGTTGCATACCTTTAGCTTTTAGAATGTGCGAAAAGGTAGTCATTATTTACAATTTTTGGCAACCGGCAGTCAAAGTCAGTCATTTCTTACAGGTTTTATTTCCCGGCCATCGATAACTTTATTTATCAAAAACCAGGCACATGAAACTCCGTTTGTTTATCCTGCTCCTCCTTACCGGCTGCACCCTCCTTTCTGATGGGCAAACAACCATCGGCCAAACAACTATCCCAACTGGCTTTTCCCGGGAATTGACACCTGTCCGTGGCCATTACAAGGCGCTGGCGTCACTGAGCCCCCGGCCAGGCTATTCCGGCCAAGAGTTGGACAACTTGAAATTTCCCTTTGATAAAGCAATGGCTGACGTGGTTCTCAGTCAGAAGCCTTTTTATCTCCAGTCGGTGACGTTGGATGATTTTCAGTTACCCGCACCGCCGGCCAACAGCTCGGAGCAGACCCGCGCCGAATTGAACTACCTGTTGGCTCTGCAACACAGTCGAACCCCGGAAGAGGTCAGGTCGAGCCTGTATATGTCCAATATACACGAGACTCCCGGCGACGTCGGCCGGTCGATCGGCTATTGGACCACCACCGGGAAACTTCCCATGACGGACACCCTGTTGGAAAATATCTCCCATGATGTCGACTTCTTCCTCTGGTCGATAAAATTCAAATACTCCCGCCCCAGGCCGTACATGCTGGACCCCAGGATACATGATCTGGAAGAATCGCGCGCAGCCTCCTACCCAAGCGGTCATGTCACCTACGCCTATATCTATGCCTATATTTACCAGGAACTGGCCCCTGAATTCACCGATCTCTTTATACAAAAGGCTTATGCCATGGCACATGCCCGCGAACTCATCGGTGTTCACTATCCAAGTGATTCGGAAGGTTCAAGAATTTTTTCCCGGCAATTCGTTGACAAGCTATTTCAGAATAAACAATTCCTGCATGATTTTGAGAAAGCAAAAAAGGAATGGGCGTCCAGGAAAGGGGATTACCGGTAACGATTCTCCCGGAAAGTGCTCCTCGGGCCGTGGTTTTCCCTGGTGGCGGGTGGCGCAAACAACAACCAGGCCGGCGCTCGGCAGCGCCGGCCGGTGTACCTGGAAATATTTGGCGTTCAATTTCAGCGTCAAGGGCAAAAGCTGTCAACAGTACCACAGGTGCATCTTTCGGCTACACCGGTAGTCAGACAGGAATTATATTGTTTTCCGGTGCTACCGCATGTGAGTGGCAGCCAAAAACAGAGTTGCCGCTCGGCAAGAGCCTTTTTCGCCCCCAGCGTTACCTTGCCGGGCGAGTTGGGCTGAACATTCAGGGAAACCACGAAGAGGAAGGCCGATGCGCCAAAAACGCGAAACCATCCGGAGGAAAAAAAACGCTTCATTTTGCACGATTGAAGGATGAAGAAATAATGTACTGCGATCAATTGCCCGGGCAAAAGCTATTAACCTCGCCGCAGGGAAAGCAATATTGGCCCGTGCCATTTTGCTGGCAGGCCCAGGAAGTTTTTCCTGTGCTGGGGCAATACAGCGTTCGCCAGAAACAGACGAGACTCTTCGCATCGGCCTTGCGAACGGTGGCGGCTTTTACGCCGGCCCCCCATTGGACATTGAGGAGAAGGATGGCTACAAATCCTGTTCCTGAGAGGATCCTGAGCCAAAATGAGGCTTTTGAGTTTACCATGGTATTTGTTTTAAAGATGAAAAAATAAGCAAGCTTCTCAGGGATAGGCCCTCCGCCGGACGAAAAGTGGCAACGGCCCTCCCTTCTATCAGATCTACCTTCACTGGTCCGAAAAAACGGGAATCCTTTGACTGATCCCGATTGTCCCCCATCATGAAATATTCGTCGGACGACAATATCCAGGTGCTATCATTCCGGCCGGGCAGATTTGAGCGGCCGATCGTGAATTTTCGTTTCGCCTTTGCATTGTATGTTGCCAGATAAGCCGTCAGTTGTCCATATTGCCGCGCGTCCAATCCAACCTGGCAGATCGAATCCCATGGCGAATAATCGAGTGAATCCCTGATCCGCAGAGAGTCCCGCAAAAAAGGACTCAGTACTTCCCTTTCGGCCGACACCTCATACATAAAATGAGCCTCAACGGGCGTCGGGGCCAGCCGGCCTCCGATGAAGACAGCGTCATGCACCACCCGTATCGTATCAAAGGGAAGGGCCACACAACGTTTGATCAGGGTATGTTCACCATTGGCCGGGTCGCGAAAGACAACTACATCGCCCCGGCCGATCCTCCCCCACCCCGGAAGCCGCTTTCTGCCGACTACCGGAAATTGTCCGTGCGAGGAAAAAATACCGCCTATAAAGGGAAGGTCGGATGCGGATGCAGGCATCAACGCGCCATAGCAACTCTTGTCCATCAGCACAAAGTCTCCTTTTTGTAGGGTTCCTTCCATGGACCCGGAGGGGATCAGGAGTATCTCCAGGAAGAGGCCTTTTACCATCATCCCAAGGACGACCGGTATTACAACCCAATACAATACTACTACCCCGGGAGCAGCATGGACTCTTCTGCTGAGAAAGAACCTTATCAGCAACAGGGCCATCATGAAGGCCAGCAACGGGTATATGCTCCGGGTTTTCCAGCATATCCAAGCATCGACGATCAGCAACAGGGTCCTGCCCGTCGCCGCCCAATGGCAAAATCCATATTTTTTTCCCTGTCCCATTACTGCCCGGTTTTAAGACACCATGCTTTACAATACTTTTCCTTTTATCCGCAGGCGCAACGGATTGTTCCGGATATTCGCAAACACATACAGATCCTTCAAGAAATCGCCCGTGTTCATGGCATCATAGGTGACCTCGATCACCGATTTACCACCCGGGGGGATCGCATATCTCGGCCACTCCGGAACGGTACATCCGCATACCGATTTAACCGTTCGGAGCAACAGCGGGCGGCTTCCCGTGTTTCGGATCTCAAATGAAGTGGTAGCCGGCCGGCCCCTGGTGATGGTACGGAAATCATATTCCGTGAAGGCCGCAGACAATACGGTCAAATCCTTTTTTGTACTGGAATCGGCATCCAATGCACCGGCATTCACATCATGAGGCAGGGTATTCTCATCGGCAAAACGGTCGGCTATCATCCGGTAGTAGCGTTCAGAGAGATCCGGCATGCTTTTCTCCGGATAGAACAGTTCCGTCGCGGTCAGATTCGCGGAAAGCAGAAAAACATAAGGGAAATTCAGGCTGTCCTGGGACGGGCTGAAGGAGCGATCCACATTATAAACGGCGAAGGGGATATTGAATTTCTGCTGGAGGATCCTGGCTTGGTTCAATTCATCAAATGTCGTCAGTAGGATGATATTGTAAAGCCCGATCGTCCTGGCAAGCGAATTTATCATGGGCAACTCCCTCTCCACACAGGTCATACAATTGGTTTCCCTGACCCTGTAGACGATCTTCTGGTCTTTATTGACCACCTCGGCGAGTAAATGCCGCTTCCCGTCCAGCCCGGTACAATGGAGGGTGTCGGCGATCCCAAACTGATTGGGTGTTTTTACATGCAGTAAAACATGCCCTTCGAGGAAGTCTATTTTTTCGGAATCCAGGGCCATTTGCTGAAGAGAAATCCCGGACAAGGAGGATTGCAGGGCTTTATTCTTATAAAGCAACCGGATATTCAGGGCAATAAGCGTCAAAAATCCCAACAACAAGGCGATTTTATTAAACATACATCAGATTAAGGAAAATTCAGAAAGGTTTGAAGCGGTATTTGATGATGACAGGGTTTGAGAACTCGTTGAAACCGGCCCCCAGGCTGGTCACCAGGGAAGTCATGCGGGCGTAATGATCAAAGGCATAGCCATCCGACTGTTCCTTCCATTTTTTTATCGCAATCAGGATCTTTGCGGAAGTGACAAAACTGAATACCGAGCCCTCGTTGTCCGTTCCGACGATGGGTGGAGCTCCCGATGTATAGAGAACGTCATTTTTCAGATCGGCTATGGAGTAAAGTTTTATCTTCCCTGTTGTCAATGATTGAAGCGCTCCAAAAAAATGCCCCTGGTAGGTGAAAGAGAACATCCGGAGTTCCGGCATCTCATAATACTGTACAAAATTGCACATAAAGTTATTAGCCGTTTGATATTCCGTCTTGTGGGGCGCCTTCAAACTTTGCAGGAGTTGCTGCCGGTTAGCCTTCCATTTCCCGAAATCGACGTACAAATAGGGTGACATGCCGTCCTCGTCTAAACGAAAAATAGTATCGTTAAGGACCTGGCGGTAATAACAGGTGGAAGCGCTCTTCCCGAAGAATGGATTGGGCAGCTCTGCCGCATTCAATGGATCAAGAGGGTAAAAAGTAGCTATCTTTTGGAAATTGCTATCGGTGATGATCAATCGGTCTTCATCATGGCCGCCGCCGGAAAAAGCGAACCGGCTCCCGAATTTGTCAAAGGCATTGCATAGGAAATCCAGGGGCGTCGATCGGAGAAAGCGTCCATTAAGATCATAATAGTTAATCTTTTGGCCAGCGCCATCCAATATCAACACCTGGTCACGCAGGGTGTCGACGATCATGTCGCTGGGCATAGTATATTGATCTTCCTTTAACCCTTTCGAGCCTATCCGGGAAATGAATTTTCCTTGCTGATCGAATATAAAAGCACTGCTGGAAGAGAATTGATCCAGGATGAAATACCGTCCTTTTACAGAGATGATCTTATCGATATTCCCCACCAAAACGCCCGGTTTCGTTTCCAGCTTTACCAGGCAATAATTGCTGTCGATCAAACCCAGGAAATGCCCGGATGAATCATCCGGCGCTATGGCCTGCATGACCGTGACGCTATCCAGGGATATTTGATGAAGGGGGGCTACATTCGCTTTATTGAAGGAAGGCCTGTTCGAACAGGATAAAGCGCAACATAACAGGATGAGAATACCGGAATACCTACCGAACATATCGAATGGTTTAATAGCTCTATTGAAATATTTTCAATAAAACTACCGAAATGTTTCAGTCAAAAGAAAGGGCAGATCACTCACAGGTACGTGAGAATTATGCATTTACGCATACCCATTATTCCCATATCGACATGGTATTATCCAATTCCGACACGTTTATTGCCGTGTTAAACATTTTGCGCTCAACTCATTTAATGTGGATCTATAGGTGTTCTTCTTAGCCGATATAAATTATAACCCTTATCCCGAAGAATGAAAAATATTCCTGCGGCCGCTAAGAACCTTGCTTATCAGCCTTCATTTTTTAAGTTGAAAAACATATTTAATGTAGCCGGAATCAGACCCGTTGAAGGCTGTTGGACGCTGATGGCTGAAAGAAAACGCGGTATCGGTGAGGAAAAGGATCGCGCAGGGTGTTTCAGGTGGCATCGCTTTAGGGTTCAATAAGGTAAAAGTGCTGTCGGAAGTAACGGTGTAAGTGCCGGTTAAGCCCAGGTCGGATAATGTATCCGGCACCAGGGATTCGACCCAGCTTTTGTCGGAATTGAACTGGAAATAGTAAAAGGGCTGACCGGGATAAACATGCACCCCATTGTTACGCAGACCGGCAGAATCATAAGAATAGGTGGTGACGGAGATGATGTTCCATTTTCCGACAATATTGGCTTGTCCTGCCGGCTGGCCAGGGTTGCCGCCTGGTGAGAGCGGTGGAGTGCTTTGATGCTTATGGCAGGCGGCTAACAAAATGGCTAGCAAAATACAACAAGTATATATTTTTAACATATTATCTTCTCTTGTATGGGGCGATAAAAATAACGGGGAATCGGGGCCAGGGGATGCCTGCTCCTCAGGAGAAATAGAAGCCGACTGGAGATAAAATGGGAAAAATAGCGGAAAAAATTTTGGCCCTGTGACAGGGCCAAATTTGAGAGCATTCCAAAAAGGCGCCTTAACTGAAAAGGAACCAGTGGAATCCCAGGTTAAGATTGATGCCGTTGCTGGGGTTGGTCAGCTTATAATTATTGGTCGTGGTCGTAGTGTTGCGGGTGTTAGAGTTGACTGTCTGCGTCGAATTGGCATTGTCACTTTGGGAGTGCGTATACACATACCCAAGCCCGATATCCATCCCCACATGTCTGTTGAAGAAGTGGGTGATCCCGATGATGCCGCCGGCATTCCAGTTGAGGATGTTCGACACGGAGCCAGTGGACTGATAGGTGGATGATGGCGAAGCCCCATCCCCGCTGCTGGTCCCACTACCGGTCGCCAGACTGCCGTGGATCTGCAAATAGAACAGGTTGTTGGCCGGCTGGTTAGCGAAGTAGATGCGCACGAACGGCCCGAAACCTATAGTGTAGTTGGTGGTATTGGCGTCATTGGTACTCTGAATACCCGACGTGGCGTTGGTAGTATTCGTGCGGGTGTTGGTAGCCGTTACCGAAATGGTTCCGCCGATGACCACATTTGGGCTGATAAAAACGCCCAGTTGAGGCCCCGCCGTCAGGCTCCACGCCTTGTTGGAGACAGCCCGGGTATTGCCGTTGTCAAAAGCATAATTGCTGGTACCATCGGTATACGCCGTGGTTCCCAGCGTGCTGCCCACCATGAGCGTGCCGGTTTGGAATTGTGCACTGGCGTGGATAGTAAAGGCCATTAAGCCCCCTATCAAAAGGGTAGTTCCTTTTTTCATAGTTCTCTAAGTTTTTGTTTCGCTTAAGAACCAAAATTGCGAAGGGAGTTTAAAGAGAGGGTTCGCCGTCCTGCTTAATCAGATGTTAATGCAGCGATTCATTTATAGTGTTGAAAATAATAATTGATGAGGCTGGTCAGCGCATCCGGATCGGTCTCGGGTAAGGATCGGGCAGGATACTTGTCCCATGATTGAAAGATCACCTGGTCCGGGTGGATCCCGGATGCCTCTACGCAGTCGATGTGCGTACGCGCCTGTTGTATCCACTGGGCATCGGTGTTAGGTCCCCCGGTGCCATTGTAGATCATCGCGACCTGCAATCCGTTAGCCCGCGCAACGGAAGCTGCTGACCTTGCCAGATTGCCGATGGCTGCGGGATCCGGAATATTTTGGGAGCCCCGCTTATTAAGGCGTGGGTCGCCCCAATTGAAGTCAAGACGCAGGAATCCAAGAGGCGTGCCTGTTGCGCTGTTAAATGCCTTTACCCACGTGGCATAATCTGCCTGCCAGCCAGCCTGAGAGCTCACAGCGGGAAAAGGCTCGATATCACCCACGATCACATTCGGGAAGGCAGCCGTATAGGTCTTTATAATAACGGCTACGCGCTCCGCCAGGTTCTGGATCGAACTCTTACAGGCGTTCTTGCCGTTATAATAATGCCCAAACCATAGCGGCTCATCCATTGCGATATAATCGAGCGAGCCGCCGGCTTTCAGCAACTTCGAGACGATCCTGTTAGCGGACCCCGGATCGGAATAACCTTCGATCCCACCCCCGCAGGGAGGCTCGTGGAACCAGTTCGTTGCAAGGCTCTCCAGCCCTATTCCCATGTGTTCCTGCTTCAGGTACCGTACGATTTTCGACAGAACGGTGTCAGATACCGCAGAAAGGAATTGCGTGCTGAAACTGATGATCTGAACATGACGGGCAGCATTGCTCCATGTTTTTTCGCCGCCATTCCAGGCGGCATCATTGTTGAAGAGCTGGGTGAAGTCATGGAGGGGGTAGAGATACACCAGGGGCGATCCTTCTCCGGACTTTGTGAGGCCCGGTTTAAATTTTACCAGCGCGGGCATCGTCGCATCTTCATCCCCGGACGACACGGTCAGCAAAGCCATCGACGGCCGAAGATCGGGGTTGCCGGGATAAAAAGCGCGAATCTCCGGATGGGCGGCCATTACCGTCTGCCCGGGTTGCAACCTGAACCTCCCCTCCCCGTCCGTTATTACGCTGTCGAGCCGTTGCCGGGAAGGGGTAAACCATAGGTTATACCGGGCGACCCCCTTACCCGCACTGTCTAAAAAAACGATCGTCACATATCCTGCATGATCAGCCGTAGCAGTGGCCATGATGGGGGCATCGAAGGTGAACGGCCTGCCCGGCGTAACGGGAAATTGTTGGAGGTTTGGCGCATACTTTTTATCCGGGGTGAGTTTGAACGTCCGGATACCGGGAGGGGCGCCGGAGATGGGCAAGGTCACGGGTGAAACATCTTCCTGGCGGCCTGTGCCCTGTTCCCTGTAGCGGATGCCACCGACGGATGCACCAGCCTCTCCCGCACATACGCAACTCCCCTCCGCATTGGCCCGGATACCGATGACAGCGGTAGCCGCATTTCCCGGAACCGTGGCAGCCAGGTGTCTTCCGGTAAGTCCCATCCTAGCCCCCGCATCCACGGCATCGATGAGCACAGGGGCATGGGGAACCGGCTTTCCATGGGAATCTGTAAGCCGGCCCGTTATAGAGTTGCCGTCCTTCATCAAAGCCAGTGTGGTTGCCGGTTGGATATATTGAAATGCGATGTTGGTCAGCGTGGCCGGCTTATTTTCAGGAAGCATCTGTACCGGATTCAGGCTCCAGCTTTGAAAGATCACGTCGTCCGGGTGGATCCTCAAACCGGATTCTATTTCCAAAAAATGGTTGATTGCGCTCTGCGCCCAGGCATCGTCCGTCCTTGCATCCGCATCGGCAGTATAGATGATCCCGAAGGGCACTCCTCTTTGCTTCAGTTTGCCCGCCAGCGGTGCCAGGTCCCGCATGGCCAGATCAGACCATACCACATCCGCATGCAGAAAGGCCAGGGGCTCCCCTACCACCGTACGATAGGTATCCACCCAGTTAACCAATTCGTCCATCCAGAGACGTGAGGCATCTGTCACTTCAATATCCCCGACCTTTACCTGCGGAAAGATACTCCTGACCATTTTCAGGTTCTCTGCGATGGCCCGGGCGATGTCCTCCGCGGACTGGTGACAAGCCGTAGGCCCGGAGTCCTCATGACCGAAATAGAACGGCTCATCCATAGCAATATATTGCAGGTCGCCGCCGTTCCGTTTTATTTTTTCAAGTTTGCCCTTCAAATCGCCCGGTCTACCGTAGGCCTCGGAAGTCGAAGCACATTTATCCGACCGGATCAGGATCGAGGTTTCAAGCGCAAGGGCAATATGGCGCCGCTTAAGATCACTAAAGGCATGTTGCAGGGCGGTGTCGGTAGCCCGATCCACAAAATTCAATTTTACAACGGAGGTTTGGCCTGCCACCTTTTTCCATGGGGCGGCCGGGTCGAACATCTCTCCCCCATCTTCCCTGATTCCCCTCCACATCGGAGCCTGATTCTTTTCCTCGATGTGTGGCGGAATACTTATCCAGATATGGGCCATGCCGGAGGTGCTATTGCCAGATCCGGGAGTCTGTCCGGATGCCCTGACAGATGGCAGCAGAAAGATTATCCAGCAAAGGTTGAGATTTATAGTCATTTGTAGCGGAGTGGGACCGGCATTTAATAATATAGTTTAAGGGCGGGAATTAAATACCTGTCAGCTTTGATACCAATCCCCTCAAAGAATGAGTAACTTGGAGCCGCCATATGTCTATCCGAAATTCATTGGGGCTGAGAAACGCAGCCATCGGCGGGCGGATGCATTCCGGCTGGGGTGCGCTCGTGGTCGTATCACAGAACGCCGGCACCATCGAGGTCATTGAACGGCGGCGCCTGGTGGTAGCAACACCGGGAGCACCCGGAGGGAACCAGCCTTATCATTTTGCCAAGGGTCTTGAACTTCCTGAAGCAGAGAAATTCCTGGGGGACCATTTCCACGCTTCAAAACTCCTCGCCTCGACGGCTGTCCGGGCTCTGGCGGACGAACTGCGTGATCGTCATTATCATGTCATAGGTGCCGCCGTGCTCCTGGCTTCAGGCCGTCCCCTACCCTCGCTCGAAAAGATACTTTCCTCACACCCCATGATCCATACGGCCGAAGGCGAATTCTTCCGGGAAGTTTTTTCGAAAGCATGCGAGAGCCTGGGTATTCCTGTCACAGGCTTTCGGGAACGTAACCTCGACGAAGATGTCCAGGCCGCGTTTGGCAAGACGGCGACCAGGGTGCAACGACAAATCTCAACCCTTGGCCGTACGCTCGGACCACCCTGGACCCGGGATCAGAAACTGGCGGCGCTTGCGGCATTGGTGGTCCTTATTGCTTCTGGGAATCCATAAACTTATAGCGCGCAAAATGCCGTTCCGGTTCTGAATGACTATTCACATCGATCAGCATGATAGGAGAGTTTTCCGCATTCACTGCCGCCCATGATGCCAACCCCTGACCATTGGGGTTACCCGACTTAATAAAATTGGCGAAATAGCTTTCCATTGTCTCAGATACTCTCCTATCATCAGCCGTCCAGGCGTACGCCTTATTTGAAAGCAGGTTACCCAGCGCATATTCGATCTCCCAGGTGTGAGCAGCGCCAATGGGCTTGTTAACCGGCGTATTTTCCGAGGCGTCTTCCGAAGTGCCGGCCATGGCCGGCCTTGGATGCGCAAAGAGGTAGCGATATACGGGCTTGCCGCTGGTCTTGCGGTGCAAGTCGATCCATTTCCAGGTGGTATAGCCGCTATTACGATCGGTAGCGAGATCCGTAGCGACTTGTTTTACTTCTTCCGGAGTGGATGCCTTGTACAACCGCAACGCCTCTTTGGCATTGTCGCCACCAAACATTCTTCGAACATCGTCTTCATAGTTATTTACCGTAAGCTTGTCTTTCCCCAAAACGAACAGGTAATCCTTTTCGGCAGAATTCCAGCCTGCCAGTAACGGTACAGGCATCTGGCTACCGTCGGAAAAGATATCGGTTGGAGATTTCGGCAGGAAATAACCATCGATCACTGGTGGGAAACGGCTCAATTTGGATGCTGCCAATAATTTCTCCGCAGAAAGGGCGCGCAGATCATGCAATGTTGCACAACCCAGGTCCTCAACCAGGCGAGACTCAAATTGCTCCGCATCCTTGAATGCAATAAACCCGGTTCCCAGCAGTGAGCCGCTTTCGCCAATCGCACCGGCAAACAATCTTTTTGACAGCGGCGATGCCATCTGTGCGCTGACGGAAAAGGAACCGGCTGATTCACCGGCTATCGTGACGCGGGCCGGGTCTCCGCCAAAGGCGGCGATATTTTGTTGCACCCAGACAAGAGCGGCATGTTGATCGAGAAACCCATAGTTGCCGGATGAATGATGGGGCGATTCCACTTCCAGATAGGGATGGACCAGGAATCCGAATATACCCAGTCTGTAATTCACGGTGACCGTAACGATCCCCCTTTGGGCCATGCTCTCCCCATCGTAGCAGGACTCGGACCCATCTCCGTTGATGAAACCACCTCCATGAAAATAGACCAGCACCGGAAGGTGTTCGCTAGAGGACTTTGCCGGGGTCCACACATTCAAGTATAGACAATCCTCACTCATCTCTTTTGAACGGGAACGTATATCGCTATAAAAAGGCAATTGCATAGGCCGTGGACCAAAATCAACGGCCTTGCGGACGCCCTCCCAGTTACGAACGGCCTGTGGCTCCCTGAATCGTAGGTCACCGACGGGAGGCTGTGCGAAGGGTACTCCCTTGAACGATCTGATACCGGATGCTTCAATGCCCCCCTCCAATACTCCATTTTCAATGGTGACCCTTGTCTTAGGTAACTTGTTTCCCTGGCACCCGGCTGTCTGCACCGATAGAATAGTGATCGTTATTATATACACGCAATTTTTCATATGGCAAAAGAATGAGTAACTTAGATCATTCCACAATAAATATACCCAGGATTCCCGTAGAATGAGCATCGCAGCCATTAAATGACGATATGGATCACCTGAATAACATAAAACAAGCTTTTTCTCAGCTACATCCTCTTCCCGAAAAGGAGTGGAATGATTTTTCACCGAAATTGATCCTGAAAAACTTTCGTAAAGGCTATTTCCTGATCAGGGAGGGGGAGATGGACCTGCTTTCGCTCACTGCGGAAGAAAGATATGCCAGGATAATGAGGAAAAACCCCGATCTTATCAATGCTATCTCCGTTAAGCACCTTTCATCTTACCTGGGTATTCAGCCCGAAAGCCTGAGCCGGATCAGAAAGCTTCACGTAAAAAAATAACATAGATCATTTCACAGCCGGATACCATTGTTGACCTTTATACCACCAATTAAAACACATCAACAATGAAACCGTTAATCTTACTAATAGCCGTTTTTACCCTTTCGGCTGTAGTTTCAAAACTTTCAACAGGGGATTGGCATTCCATTTTCAGCGGAAACCTTGCCATGGGTATTATGCTGTGCTTCACGGCATTCGGCCACTTTAAATTTACCAAAGGGATGACTATGATGGTACCCGGACATATTCCATTTAAAATGGAACTTGTTTACTTCACCGGCGTAGCAGAAATAGTTCTCGGACTGGCTTTGTTTTTCCCTTCCTTACGATATGTCGCAGGGGTGATCCTTATTGTCCTTTTTATATTACTACTGCCTGCCAATATATATGCAGCCATCAAAAATATCAATTATGAAACAGCCGCCTATGATGGGAAAGGTATCGGCTATTTGAAGATAAGAATCCCTATGCAGGTGCTGTTCATAGTATGGGTGCTCTATTTCTCTGTACGTTTATGAGTGGACCAGGCGGAGGCAGTAAAGCCACCGACGGGATCAACGGCGGCGGTAAAGGGTGATTTAACGGTCTGAATATACAACGATAATGGTATTGAACTGCCGGGAGATTAACCCGAACTTTACACTTCACCATTCTAAATCTTAACTTATGGCACTCACACTTATCGACCATTACGAGGTCATGTATTCCGCCAATACTTTCTCTCCCCGTCTTTGGCTTCAGAACAGCGGAAAATTCATCGGCCAGCTGATCTTTATGCCCAGCGGGGCGACTTTGCCTGCCGACGGGGTCAGCGGCGGCCAGGTCAACCTCTATTATCATCAGCAGGATTTCGGGAATATCCTCCAGATCTTTCAGAAGGAAAAAACGGTTTATCTGTTGTATAGCGGTTCGGGGTCCGGTTTTGAGAACGGGATCCAAACCACATCAGAAGTCATGGGCAGCTAATTCTCGTTAGGCCGCGGCTTCCCCTGGTGACAGGTAGTACAGGTGACCACCAGACCGGGATCCCCCAACCCCGGCCGGTGCACCTGAAAATATTTGGCGTTCAGCTTTAACGTCATCCGCATCATATTCCGGGCGATCTCCTTTTCGGGCTTTGCGTCGCTGGCATAATCCAGCTTATGCGAGCCTTTTTGTTCCGCATGACAAAAACCACAGGACACGCCGAGTCCGTCCTCGAATTCGTCGATCATGATACTTTGCAGCGTTTTCGATGAAACATTCCGCGGCAAGACCTTCAAATTGGTATAGTCGTTTTCCGGACCTGCCGGCGATGCCGTTGCCGAGCAAATGATCACCCCGGCGATGAGCAGAACTATAATAATGGACTTTCTTGTAAACAACATCTTATTTTTCATTTTGCGAGTACGTTGAGGTCAACTTGCAACTCGTTCGAGATCGTGCTGGTGCCCCCGACGTTAAAATCCTTTCTGTTGATCGTAAAGGCGCCTTTGAACCGGATCCCACCCCCCTCGGGCTCCGCAGTAAATGGAAAAGAAACATCCTTTGTACGATCTTTTATCGTGAGCTGCCCGGAGAAAAGGAAGACGCCTTTTTTTCCCTCGCCGATCTTGCCGGACACGAGCCGGATCCGGGGGTAGACGGCCACATTGAAGTAGTCTTCCTTGCGCAGGTGGTCGTCGCGCATTCCATTGTCGGTATTGATCGTACCGGCGTCGGCGGTTACGTCAAAAGCCGCGTCCCCTACCCGGGCCGGGTCAAAACGGATCTTCCCGGCGAGCCCGGTAAGGACACCGGTGGTATTGAATCCGAAATTTTTGATCTTGAATTGTACGGAGGAGGCCGCGTCCTGTGGTTGTAATTGGGCCACTCCCTGCCTGGTCAGGAGCAGCGCCACGATGATCGCGATCGTCATCCTCATGGCATACTGATTAAGGGAGTATCGGTAATGGCGAGGGAATGATTGTGCTCGACATAGTTCACGTTGGTGAGCCCGAGCAGTCCACGCAGTTTCTCGGCGGGAACTTTCATCGGTCCGGGCGCCGCAGCCTCGCCAGGTTTTGGCTGGGGGAAGGCCGTCGATGTCGCCGTATGGAAAGTGATATTACCTTCCACTTTCAACATGGTCTGGTGGATATGTCCGTTCAATACGGATACCGAGCCAAATCGCCTGAGCAGGGAGAGGGCCTGTTCGCTGTCGCGGGTTCCCCAGCCCCATTGAGGATAGATAGCCCAGAGCGGGATATGAGCAAACACTACTATTGGCGTGCTGTTGGACAATCCTTTCAGGTCATCCGCCAGCCATGCGAGCTGATCGGCGCCTAGGGACCCGAGTCCCCCTTCGGAGGTATCGCTAACATTATTGAGCCCAATGAAATGTACCCCGCCTTTGTCGAAGCTGTACCAACCCTGCCCCTTGGTCCCTTTCCCATAGCGTTCGAGAAAGGACTTTCCGCCGTCGTTGAGGACATCGTGCTCCCCGGGGACATAAAAGATCTTCTCGGTCTTTACGCTTTTCAACGCCTGGTCGAGCGTATCGAACTCGTCCTGCTGCGCGAGGTGAGAAAGGTCGCCGGTATGAAGGACAAAGGATGGGGCTGAGGACATGGCATTGATCTTATCGATCGTTGCCTGCAGCGTGCCCATTACATCGGGGTTGGCGGGTTTGTTAAACCCGATATGGCTATCGCTGATCTGGACGAAGCTAAAATCGGCCCTGGGTAATACGATCCCCGGCTTGAGCTGGCCTGTCCCCTTGTCGATGAGCTGGCTCATCCCAAAGGATTTCATGACGCCGCCGCTCATCATCCAGAGTACGCCCGTGCCGGCCCAGGCCATACATTTGATAAAACCGGCCCTGTCGATGCCGTCCTCGCTTTCGAGTGCGCTGAGTAGATTCTCGTGTTTTGCTTTTTTCATATTCTGAAATTGTAAAGCAAAAAAAGAGATTCAGGGCGCTGGGTCGAAATTTTTTACATGAGGTGGATCGTATTCTTGATCAAATACACCTTTAGGCTGCTTTTGGGCGGGAGATATAGGCCCGGGGTACGGCAGGACGAACGACTGCCGGCTTTTTGGAAAACAGAGTTCCGACCGTCTTGATCCAGAAGATGATGGAGGCGAACCAGCCGAAGACCAGGGTATAAGCCGCGAAGTATTCACCGGCGATATAGCATTTTGCGCTGAAGAAATAGAGGAGACAGATAACGGGAAGGGTAAGGAAGGTAAAGAACGTTTTCATTTTTGTGATTTTGCGTGTTAGAGATAGGAAGATGTGTTTGGGTAAGCGTTATGCTTTTGCCAGCATTTTCAGGAGATCGTTCGATTTGATCCAGAGAACAAAAGAAGCGATGGCGGAAAGGATCAGCGAATAAGCAAGGACCAATTCTCCCTGTACATAAAAGGAGGCGCTGATGACATAAACGAAAACAATGGCTACGAGAACGAGGATGCTGAGGAGAGCTTTCATACTGGGTACGTTTTAGGTGATTAAAGACTATGAATAAATAAGGAATGCGCTATTGGGGGTAGCTCATAGTCATTGGAAACGGAGGTAATTACAGAGGATAATAGAAGAGATCGAACGGATGGAACAGGAGGCTAAAAGGGGGGTAATTCGAGGGAGATTGGGTACGATGGCGGTTTATCGGGGAGATTGGAGCGTTGTGCTGTTGACGATGTAAAAGTAGTATGCGTTTTTCAGCTGTGCAAGCTTTTTTCAAGAAATTAAATATACCCAGAAATAATGAAATATGGAACTGGTTCTGTCTCAGGCGGGTTTTAGTGTCGTCTAGGGGTAATATTTTAGCCAAAAAGGCGGCTCATCGAATTCTGCGTATATTGCTGAATGTCTTCACCTGCCAAAAACTTCGCCACCTGGGGGCTGCTCTTTATCGCGGGCATCGTCTTTATCAGCGTTGGCGTTCTTGCCTTTATCAACCCGATGAGCAGCTATGTGAAACTGACCAAGTTTGCCGGCATTGGCTTATTACTGAATGGCGGCCTGCTGCTGGCCATGATCATCGTCCGGCCGATGCGGCTACGGGAAAGGAACTGGCTGCAGGCCGAGAGTATCCTGCATTTATTCTTTGGCATTCTCTTTTTACTGAACCCTCTTTTGGCCTTTATAGCCCTACCCTATTTTATCGGGTCCTGGCTCTTCCTGGTGGGATCGTTGAAGATCCTGGCGGCGCTTGCGCTTCGTCATCGCCTGGGGAGATGGGCTTTTATCGTCCTGGTAGGCATCATCTTCGTCGCCTTTGGCTCCCTGCTCCTTTTCAGCCCCTTTGCCCGGGCTACCAGTATAACGCTGATCATCGGTTCCTTTGGGCTCATCATGGGCGGCCTTTACGTCATCGACGCCTTTCGCTACCGGAAACTGGAAGACAGCCTGGATATGTTGTTGTGACCCTTCATATAACATGATTTCGCTATTTTTACGGCCAAATCCTGTTTGTACGATGAAGTATTTTCTTATTCTTGCTATTGGCATGCTGGTTATCATCGGTTCAAAGGCCCAGGACACGACAAAGGGACCCGTTGCAAAACCGGTGACGACAAAGGAGGATTCGGTAAAGCCTGTACGCAGAAAGACCGAGCTATACCGGGAGACCTTCAAACACGTCCGCCGCAAGTTCGATTCGACGCTTTTTACCACGATAGATGTCCCTACCACCAGCGACTATGCGGAAGACCTGGAAAGAGTATACGAGCTGTTGAACCGGGTACCCCTGATCACAGAATCCTTTACCCGGCTGACGGAGATAGACAACCAGCTCGACCTGGAGGATTCGGCGCTGAATGTATTAAAGGAGAGGATGTCACAAAACGATCGCACGCTGAATATCCGGAACCTGCAAATGTTCAATACGCTGCTGGATGCCTTGTCGGGAAATGTCCGGGGATATGCCCGAACCCTCAACCAATACGATACCGCCCTTGACGGAGTGCGGAAGGAGATCGCCGCCTTGCGGAAGGATACGCTGATCCTGCATATCTTCCGGGATACCGCCCTGAAAGACACCTTCCAGTTGCAGTTACAACAAATGAAGGCCAAATGGCGGCAGGTAGACAGCCTGGTAGCGCTCAACGGCAACTTTGTCAACGCGCTGAAATCCGAGGCGTCCGCGCATACGATCACCATTTCTGACCTCTCCTACCGCGTGGACCAGGCGTTAAAAGCCGTCGGCAGCAAGGCTTTTGGAAAAGAAAGGAGATATCTATGGGAGCCCAGGACGAATACCGGGAACGTTTATTCAAAGAACAGTTTCCAGCAGTCCATCGCCAGCGAGCAGCAATTAGCCCGTTTTTATTTTGCCAACAACCGGACGAACCGGTTCTGGCTTCTTTTTACCGGGCTGGTCTTTTTCTTTTGGATCTGGTTTAATTTTCGGACGCTGCGCCGGCTGGACAAGCTAAAAGCCATCGACAGCTTTCATTTTTCCTTCGTAAACCCCCACCCCATCGCGGGTTCGCTCGTCTTTATCTTAAGTCTGGCGCCCCTGTTCGATCTGCACGCGCCGGCCATCTATATCGAGTCCATCGAGTTCCTGCTGATGGTGGTGCTCACCTTTATTCTGCGCAAGCACCTGTCCCGGTATCTTTTTTACGGCTGGTGTCTCTTCCTGTTCTTCTTCCTGTTATTACCCGTCATCCGCATCCTGGGCCTGCCGCTGTCCCTGCAACGCTGGGCGGAGCTGATCATCGATCTTGCCTCGCTGGGATTCGGGTGTTTCTATATTTTTAGCAAAAGGCGGATGGGCGGTCAGCTCCGTTTTGTCTATGTGGCAGCGGGGCTCTATCTCCTATTGAACCTGCTGGCCGTCGTCTGTAACCTCTTTGGCCGGGTAACGCTCTCTCAGATCTTTGGCGCCACGGCGGTCTATTCTTTTGCACAGACCATCTCCCTGGCCGTCTTTGTACGGCTGGTCACCGAAGCATTCCTTTTGCAGATAGAGACCAGCAGGCTCCGAAAGGGCTATCCCGAAGGCTTTGACCTGGGTCCTGTCTCCAAATCCCTCAACCGTTTCGCCATGTCGCTGGCCATCATCCTCTGGCTCATCGTCTTTAGCACCAACCTGAACCTTTTTGATAGCCTGAACGACCTGCTGGTGGACTTTTTTTCAACACCGCGGGAGGTCGGAAGTTTCGCCTTTACCCCCGGCGGGCTTGTCCTATTTCTCGGCATCATCTGGATGGCCAATTTCCTGCAGCGTTTTATCGCCTATTTCTTTGGCGACACGGGTGACGATGCGGCCATGGATGACCGTGGCCAGCGTTCCCGCCTGCTGATCACCCGGCTGGTCCTGCTGATCGGCGGTTTCCTGCTGGCGGTGGCAGCCTCGGGGCTTTCCGTCGATCGGATAACGGTGATCCTGGGCGCCCTTGGGGTGGGTGTCGGGCTGGGTTTACAGAACATCGTCAACAATTTCGTTTCCGGGATCATCCTGATCTTTGACCGGCCCGTACGCATCGGCGATACGGTCGAGCTCGGAGATAAAAAAGGCCGGGTAAAAGAGATCGGCATCCGCAGTAGCACCATCCTCACCGAGGAAGGGGCGGAGGTCATTATTCCCAACGGGGACGTGCTGTCCAGCCGCATCGTCAACTGGACGCTTAGCAATAACCATGTACGGCTGGCGCTTTCCTTTACTATCGAGAAACCCGCTGATCCCGAGGCGATAGAGCCGGAAACGATCAAGGACATCGTCCGCAAGAACGACAATGTGCTGGACCGCCGGGACCCGGAGATCATGCTGAGTGCCATAAGCTCGAAGACCGAAGAGCTGAAAGTATTTTTCTGGATCAAGGACATCACAAAAACGTCCTATACCACTGGGGAGATCCGGACCAGCATCTACCGCCATCTTGATGAGAAGGGCATCGTCGTGACATAAAAAAACCCGGCCTGGGCCGGGCTTTTCTTTTATCCGTTTATCGTTTAGTGATCCTTGTCGACGTTGTTGAACTTGTTCGTATAGAGATCGATCTTGTCCTTGATATTTTTCTCCTGGTAGATGTTGGTGAGAAGGTCATAGGCGTCTTTCAGGGCGCTCTTCTGATCCATCTTCAGCTTGCCCTGGGAACCCAGGTCTTTATCCACCATTTCAAAATAAGGGATGGCTTCGTCGAATTTCTTTCCGGCAGCAATACGCAGATCGGCCCTTTTCTTGATGTCCTCAGGGGTCTTGCCGGGGATCTTCTTTGTACCGGCCTGGAGATCGACAGCGGCATTATAGGAGATCTGGCCGAGCACCAGGGCAGCCTGGGGGTAGTCGGGTTGGATCTCGAGACATTTCTTCAGCATATCCTGGGACTTGGCGATGAGGGCATCGTAGTTGGCGGGACGGTGACCGGAGCTCGTGTCGTTGGCGAATTGATAAAGTTCCAGTCCGTAGTTGAAGAAGAAGAGGTGGTTCTTGGGGAAATGGGCGACGATCTTGTCGTATTGGGCAAACAGGGAGTCCTTGTTGCCTTTCTCCCGGATATTGTCCAGGCGGGTGCTGGGCCAGAAAAGATCGTCGGGGTATTGCTGTTCGGCCAGGGACAGGTATTTCTCCGTGTTCACCGGGTCTTTCTTTTGTGTATTGTAATAATCCACCAGCCATTTGTAGATGTCGATCATGTTGGTGCCGTTGATGGTGGAGATCCTGGCGTCGGCTAACCGGCCATAGTAAATGGCGGCGGTATCCTTTTTATTGGCCTTTTCCGCGGAAATACCCGCGTAAAGGGTGGAAGTAGTGTCGATGGGTAGTTTTGTCCAGCCCTTGGAGTTCATATAGCTGGAAGCGGCGATGGCGCCTGTGAAATTCTTCAGCGCTTCGTCGTATTTGCTGCCATTATAGTCGTTGGCGCCTACCTGGAAATATCCCTGGTAGATCTCGTTGATGGGCTTATAGCCGTCTACCTGGAGAAGAACCAGCTTTTTGTCCTTTTCGTCGAGATCGACGTATTTCTTCAGGGCGTCAAAAGCCTGATCCCGGGCATCCGGATATTGCGCACGCAACTGATCGTTGGCGGCAATGGCGTTGTATACCTTTAATTTGGCATACCAGGCGGTGGCATTCTTCGTGTTCTTGTCACCTGCCAGGGCGCCGTCGATCTGGGTCTTGGCATCGGCGATCTTACCGGCCTTTAACAGCTCGTTGGCCTTGTCGACATTTTGCGCGAACAGGCCCAAACCAACAATGGCAAGGAATCCAGTCATGAAGAGTCTTTTACTCACTTTCATAAAGTCTATTTTAAGGAGTTCGTGAACCTGCGATTTCATTTTTTACTGTTTATTTAATTGTACAATGTCTCTGGTCAATGGCTCGTTAGGTCGTTAAGCCTCGGGAGCCGGTTCATCGCCGGGAGGGGTCGTTTCCGCATCCGGCTCCACAATGGATCCCGCCCCTGGTTCCACACTGGTTTCAGCACCCGGTTCCACAGGAAGAGCACCGTTGTTCTCTTCTTCCAGTTTATCCAACTTGGTGATAGCGGCGATCTCATCGTTCTCGTCCAGCCGGATGAGCTTGACCCCCTGGGTAGCCCGGCCTTGTTCGCTGACGCCGGCCACCGACATCCGGATGGTGACGCCGCTCTTACAGGTGATCATAAGGTCTTCGGATTCGGTGACGTCGAGAATGCCCACTAATTTACCGGTTTTCCCGGTAACGCTAATGGTTTTTACTCCCTTTCCTCCACGATTCGTGATCCGGTATTCGTCGATGGGGGTGCGTTTGCCATATCCTTTCTCGCTGACCACCAGCACGGTCCGGGTCTTATCTTCCCTATTGACACAGATCATGCCAATCACTTCGTCGTTGGCGTCATCCACTTCGATGCCGGCCACCCCGATGGCGCCACGGCCCGTCGGGCGTACCTTTTCTTCCTCGAAGCGGATAGCCCGGCCGCTCTTTATCGCCATGAGGATCTCGCTGTTCCCGTCGGTGAGTTTTGCTTCCAGCAGGTTATCGCCCTCGACGATGGTAATGGCGTTGACACCGGTTTGGCGGGGACGGCTGAAATCTTCGAGCGAGGTCTTTTTGATGATGCCCTGTTTTGTACAGAGCACGATATAGTGCGTACTTACAAAAGCTTCGTCCTTAAGGTCTTTTACGTCCACAATGGCGCGAACCTTGTCGTCCGGGGGTATCTGGATGAGGTTCTGGATCGCCCGGCCCTTGCCGCTTTTCTCACCATCGGGGATCTCGTAGACATTGAGCCAGTAACACCTGCCTTTCTCCGTAAAGAAAAGCATGGTATGGTGGGTGGAGGCCACGAAGAGGTGTTCGATATAGTCCTCCTCCCGGGTGCGGCCGCCGATGGCGCCACGTCCGCCGCGACGCTGCTGGCGGTATTCGGTAGCGGAGGTTCTTTTGATATACCCCAGATGGGAAATGGTGATGACGACATCTTCTTCCCGGATGAGATCCTTTATGCTGACCTCGTTGTCGAGATAGGTGATCTCCGTCTTGCGTTCGTCCCCGAACTTATCTTTTACTTCCTGCAGCTCTTTGCGGATCACTTCGAAGCGTTTGCCTTCGTCGGCCAGCAGCTCTTTGAGGTAGGTGATGAGCTTCATCAGATCGTCGTATTCTGCGCGGATCTTGTCGCGTTCCATCCCCGTGAGCCGTTGGAGTCGCAGTTCGAGGATGGCCTTTGCCTGCAACTCGTCGAGACCCCAGCCGGCGTTGATAAGGCTTTCCCTGGCCGCATCGGGCGTGGTGGAGGCCCGGATAAGGGCGATCACTTCGTCGAGATGATCCAGGGCGATGAGATAGCCTTGCAGGATATGCGCCTTCTTTTCGGCTTCCTTTAATTCGTATTTGGTACGGCGGGTGACCACATCCATGCGGAACTCCACGAATTCGCTGATCATGTCCCGGATATTCAGGGTCCGGGGCCGGCCCTTGACCAGGGCTACGTTGTTGATGCCGTAGGAGGTCTGGAGTTCGCTGTGTTTATAGAGCTGGTTGATGACGACGTTGGCGACCGCATCCCTTTTCAGGTCGATAACGATCCGGGTTCCTTCGCGTTTGTTGGATTCGTTATTGATATGCGCGATGCCTTCGATGATCTTTTCGTTCACCAGTTGACCGATGCGATCACAAAGGGCGTCCCGGTTCACCTGGTAGGGCACCTCGGTCACGACGACCTGCTCCCGGCCGCTGGCTTTTGTGTCTACCTGGAGCTTGCCGCGAAGGACGACCCTACCCCTGCCGAAATGCATGGCGGCCTTGACGCCTTCCATCCCGTAGATGATCCCGCCGGTGGGGAAGTCGGGCGCTTTGATATAGTGCATCAACTCCTCGATAGAGATATCCCGTTTGTCGATATAGGCCATACAGCCGTCGATCACCTCCGAGAGGTTGTGGGGCATCATATTGGTGGCCATCCCGACGGCGATGCCGCTGGAGCCATTCATCAGCAACTGGGGGATGCGGGTGGGCAGGACGGTAGGCTCCGTCAGAGAATCGTCAAAGTTCGGCTGGAAATCCACCGTTTCCTTTTCGATATCTTCCAGCATATATTCGGCCTGCCGGTGTAGTCTTGCTTCGATATACCGCATTGCCGCGGGACCGTCGCCATCCTGGTTACCGAAGTTACCCTGACCGTCCACCAGCAGGTAGCGCATGCTCCATTCCTGGGCCATGCGGACCATGGCGTCAAAGATGGAGGCGTCCCCATGGGGGTGAAATTTCCCCATTACCTCCCCGACGATACGGGCGGCTTTCTTATGTGGCTTGTTGCTGTGATTACCCAGTTCGTTCATCCCGAAAAGGATCCGGCGGTGTACGGGTTTCAGGCCATCCCGGACATCGGGCAGGGCGCGGCCGACGATGACCGACATCGAGTAGTCGATGTAGGCCGTCTTCATTTGTTCTTCGATATTTACAGGTACAATGCGATTGTTGTCCTGCGTCTCCAATGGCGTGCTGTTATCTTCCATACAGTGTATTTAGGCCCCGCAGGCGCGGGACATTCCCCTGTATTCGGCGGGGATTGCAAATTTACCCTTTTTGCCCCTTAAAACCCGCCGCCACAGGCTTTTTTTTACCCTATAACTTCTTAATTTTTCCACGAATGTGGATTGTCACGGTCGGGTTGTTGCCGGATGCCCGGTCCTTCGGCAGTTATTCCAGCCAGGCCCCTTTTACCGCGTCGCCGTCCACCTCGACATAGATATGTTCCTGCAGAGTGGTGGACAACGATAGCCCCTTATAATCCGGCTGTACTGGAAAAGCCTTATGGGTCCTTTCCACCAGCACGAGAGACTCTATCTTGCGGGGATGGAAGTCGAGAAAGGGCTTCATCGCATAGAGCAGGGTCTTGCCGCTCATCGCCACGTCGTCGATGATGATGATGACCTGGTCGTCGAATGGCAGACTTTCACTCAGCGTGACGGGTCCCGGCTTCTTCTTGTCAAGGCCGATGGAGATGAGCCGGATGGAAAGCCGGTCGCCGGCGATGTCCTGCAGATGCCGCTGGATATTCCGGGCGATGACGCTACCGCTGTCCCGGATACCGGCGAGGATCAGTTGCTGCTCACCGGCATTGTTCTCCAGGATCTCGTAAGCCATCCGGCGCAGCTTTTTTTCTGCCACGGGTTGAGTGAGGATATAATTTTTCATTCCGGCACCAATTTAAGCATTAACCACCAAATCGCTTATCTTAGTCCCGTCAATAAATTTTCGTTATGGTGCTTTTTCAGCAGCTACTGTTCGTCCTGGCCATCGCCGCGGCCACGGGCTTGTTTGTGAAAAAGATAAGGCAGATCCGCCGGAACATCCTGCTCGGTAAGGATGAATCTTTTTCCGACAAACCCGGGCTCCGGTGGAAGAACCTGCTGTTGCTGGCCTTCGGGCAGAAAAAGATGTTTCGCAATCCCCTTGTAGCCGTACTGCACCTGTTGATCTATGCCGGGTTTATCATCATCAATATCGAAGTGCTGGAAATAGTCCTGGACGGCATCCTGGGGACCCATCGCGTTTTTTCGGGGTTCAGCGGCGCGCTGTATTCCATCCTGATCGATGCCTTCGAATTCCTGGCGGTCGGGGTCTTTCTCTCCTGTTTTATCTTTCTCTGCCGGCGAAATATCCTGAAACTGCGTCGTTTTATGAGCCACGACCTGGACGGCTGGCCTCGCAGCGACGCCAACTATATCCTGCTGACAGAGATCGTGCTGATGTCCCTGTTCCTGACGATGAATGCCGCCGATACCCTGCTGCAGGCCCGCGGTTACGGCCATTACGGAACCCACCTGACAGGGAATTTTGCCTTCTCGCAGTGGCTGCATCCCCTCCTCGCCGGCCTGAGCAACGGGTCGCTGGTGGTCCTGGAAAGAACTTGCTGGTGGCTGCATATCC
>Ga0206888_1040_pt2 | contig 29728 bp, 24 predicted proteins | sample Alteio_BWOrgHeat_90_FD_153258 | JGI IMG/M metagenome (GOLD analysis project Ga0206888, IMG submission 153258) | Enriched cells from forest soil in Barre Woods Harvard Forest LTER site, Petersham, Massachusetts, United States - Alteio_BWOrgHeat_Nextera4 ... | reverse complement strand
TCGGCTTCTGATTTCCCCGCTGTCGAGAATATCGAGGCAAAACAAAAACTTACATTGAAGCAAGCGGAGTTAAAAACGTTGCTGGATAAGACCCAGTTTTCCATGGCGCAGCAAGACGTGCGCTATTACTTGAACGGCCTTTTATTTGAACTCAGCGAGCAACAACTACGGCTTGTGGCAACCGATGGGCATCGCTTAGCACTGGCCGAAACTCAGCTTGCCGAGCCCGTCGGAACGGGATTGCAAGTCATTCTGCCGCGCAAGGGAGTGTTGGAGTTACAACGGATATTGGGTAACCAGGGTGATGTGCAGATTTCCATCGGCACCAACCACATGCGCGTTAGCGTGGACGGCGTGCGCTTTACCTCGAAATTGATTGACGGTCGATTCCCCGATTACGGCCGAGTTATTCCAAATCAACCCAATCGCATCATCGGTGCAGGTCGTTTGGCGTTACGTATGGCGTTGCAGCGGGCAGCGATCCTTTCCAACGAAAAGTATCGCGGTATTCGTCTGGCCTTAAAGCCCAATCTTTTGATCATGCAAGCTCACAATCCGGAGCAGGAAGAAGCCGAAGAAGAACTGGAAGTGACCCATAGCGGTGACGCAATGGAGATTGGCTTTAACGTAAATTATTTGATGGAAGCGTTGGCGGCAGTGGAAGGTGAACAGGTCGAGCTTGGATTTATTGATGGCAACAGCAGTTGCTTGATCAAAGCACCCGGCACCGTCAATTCCCGGTACGTCGTCATGCCCATGCGTTTGTAGAAGTGCTTTTGACGAAAATAGACATTGAGCGCTTTAGATGCCTAGAAAGCGCGCAATTAGAATTTAATCCTCGTTGCAACGTCATTGTCGGAACTAACGGTTCCGGCAAGACCAGTTTGCTGGAGGCTGTTTTTCTCTTGGGTTCTGGGCATTCGTTTCGCAGCCATCAAACTAATACGCTGCTTCAACACGGGGCCGATAGCTTTCAAGTCGTCGGAAAAGTTGGTGGAACGTTAACTTTAGATGTCCTGGGCGTATTGGGCAGAAGCGATTCCCGGGAATTCTGGGTCAATGGACGGGCCGTACGCAGCGCCGCTGAATTGGCCATCCGATTGCCGGTGCAGGTTATCGATCCCGAAGTTCATCGCTTAATTGAAGATGGCCCAAATCGCCGCAGACAGTTTTTTGATTGGGGAGTGTTCCACGTGGAACCTCAATTCCACGATGCCTGGCGGCGTTACAGCCGTGCGTTACGGCAACGAAACGCTGCCTTGCGTAATTCTGGTGGCGCCAGTTCATGCCATATTTGGGATCAGGAAATTATCGAACAGGGAATCAAAGTAGCAAACTTTCGTGACAGATATTTAGAGGCGCTCAAGCCGTTTGTTTGCGAGCTGTCCGAAAAACTAATTGGTTCCGAAGTTGTGATTGAACACCAGCGAGGATGGCGGAAGGATCTGGAATTCGAAGCGGCTTTAATGGCCAATCGGATTCGCGATGCGGCGCAAGGTAATACCAGCGTTGGGCCTCATCGAGCCGATTTGGTATTGAAGATTGCCGGAGCTGCCATTCGGGATCGGATTTCGCGCGGCGAACAAAAGATGTTGGCTTGCGTGCTGATTCTTTCTCAACAACTTCACCGTGCCTCCATTGGCGCGCCCCCAGCGTGCTTGCTATTAGATGACCCGGCTGCGGAACTCGATGTGGATAACCTGGGGAAATTGCTGTCTGTTGTCGCCCAAATTCCGGCCCAACTCATTGTTACAACCCTCTCGACACAGGCCGTGCAGTGCTTGCCGACACACCGTTTGTTTCACGTGGAACACGGCAATGTGAAAGCAGTGGCATAATGGCCTGATCAATTAACGGATGAAACCATGAACGACAAAACACCCAACGACGGTATTTACGATTCTAGTAAAATCAAGGTCTTGCGTGGATTAGACGCGGTACGTAAGCGTCCCGGCATGTACATCGGGGATACCGACGACGGTACCGGACTCCATCACATGGTGTTCGAGGTAGTCGACAATTCCATTGACGAAGCCTTGGCTGGTTATTGCGATCAAATCACGGTCACCATTCACGCCGACCAGTCAGTCACGGTGTCCGACAATGGCCGTGGAATTCCTGTGGATATCCATCCGGAAGAAGGAGTGTCCGCCGCCGAGGTCATCATGACGGTGCTGCATGCAGGCGGCAAATTTGATGATTCTTCCTACAAGGTTTCTGGCGGTTTGCATGGCGTCGGTGTTTCGGTGGTGAATGCCCTGTCGGAATACCTGCTCCTGACCATTCATCGCGAGCAAACGACTTATCAGCAGGAATACCGTTTAGGCGACCCACAAGCGCCACTGACGCCCATTGGCGCAACTGAAAAGCGCGGTTCAACGATTCGGTTTAAACCAAGCGCAGAAATTTTCACCCACATCGAATTTCACTACGACATATTGGCTAAGCGGCTGCGTGAGCTATCTTTCCTGAATTCTGGAGTTCGCATCGAGTTAGTCGACGAACGCGACGATAAACGCGAAGAATTCCAATTTGAAGGCGGTCTGCGCGAGTTCGTGCGCTACTTAAATCGCACCAAAACAGCGGTCCATCAAACGATCATTTACTTCCGCACCGAGCAAGAGTCCACGGTGGTTGAGGTGGCATTGCAATGGAATGACTCCTACCAAGAGAGCATGTATTGCTACACCAATAACATCCCGCAAAAAGATGGCGGGACTCATTTGGCGGGATTCCGCAGCGCGTTGACCCGCACCATCAACGGCTACATCGAACGCGAGTTTTCCAATAAGGAAAAGCTGGCGACGACGGGCGATGACGCCCGTGAAGGGTTGACGGCCATTCTTTCCGTCAAAATGCACGATCCCAAGTTCTCATCGCAAACTAAAGACAAATTAGTGTCGTCCGAGATTAAGGGCATTGTTGAGGCAATCGTCAGCGAGAAACTTGACGAGTTCTTGCAGGAAAATCCACCGAACGCGCGGGCAATTGCTGAGAAAGTGGTGGAAGCAGGCCGCGCCCGCGAAGCCGCTCGTAAAGCTCGCGAGATGACTCGCCGCAAGGGCGCTTTGGATATCGCGGGGCTGCCAGGCAAACTCGCAGACTGCCAAGAAAAAGACCCGGCGCTGTCGGAAATGTTTTTGGTCGAAGGTGATTCGGCAGGCGGCTCGGCCAAGCAAGGCCGTGATCGTCGTACCCAAGCAATCCTGCCGCTCAAAGGCAAGATCCTGAATGTCGAAAAGGCGCGCTTCGACAAAATGCTGTCCTCAGTCGAAGTCGGCACGCTCATTACCGCGCTGGGCTGCGGCATCGGCGCCGACGATTTCGATCCCGACAAGTTGCGCTACCACCGCATCATTATCATGACCGACGCCGACGTCGACGGCTCGCACATTCGCACCTTGTTGCTGACGTTCTTTTTCCGCCAAATGCCGCAACTCATCGAGCGTGGCCACATATACATCGCCCAGCCGCCGCTTTATAAGGTGAAAAGAGGCAAGTCCGAAATCTATGTAAAGGACGATAACGAACTCAATGATTTGCTACTGAAATCGGCGACGGAAAACGCTGCGCTGTTTTCCGATCCGCAGGCCGCGCCGCTTGCGGGCAGTGCACTTGATGCATTGATGCGTCAATGGACCGATGTACAAACCATCATCAAACGTTCGTCACGTCGCTACGATCAACGCGTGCTCGAACAATTGCTATACATGCCTGAAGTCACCATGGCTCAGCATGACAATATTCAGTGGCTCACCGATTGGGCCATCGGGCTTGAGCAAAAACTCAACGCCGCCGATGACAAAGTTCGTAGTTACCAAGTACGTGCCACGCTGCATGACTCGCAACCGAATTTGATCGTCACACGCAAGGAGCACGGCGTCAGTAGCGACAAGCACATGCATCGCGAATTCTTTGAGTCTGCCGAGTATCGACGTATTGCCGAGCTCGGCAAAGCACTGATGGGTTTAGTCAACGCCAATGGCTATGTGATGAAAGGCGAAGCACGTCAGGAAGTTGGTTCGTTCAAACAAGCGATGAATTGGCTACTCGATCAAGCTCGTCGCGGGCAGAACATTCAGCGTTACAAAGGTCTCGGCGAAATGAATCCCGCGCAGCTATGGGACACGACCATCAACCCTGCGACCCGTCGCCTGATACAAGTGCGCATCGAAGACGCACAAGGCGCGAACGATATCTTCGCCACCTTGATGGGCGATCAAGTGGAACCGCGCCGCGAGTTCATTGAGCGCAATGCGTTGTCGGTTTCTAATTTGGATATTTGAGTTTCGGGTTGACATAAAAAGTGAAATTTGTAGATATAGACAATGAAATTTTGCGGTCGATCCGCGCGTAGCTAGCTGGCGAGTTCGATCATTCTCGACATCAAGAAGATGACGAGCGAAAAGAGAAGAAAGCAAGATGGAGATCGAACGAATAGAGGCGGTGCTTGCGAATGCTCATCTTGAGCTGATACCTATTCGAGCACTACTTCCGACTAGAGAACCTTACAACGTAATGCTGCTACAGCCCCAAGGGGCAATAGAAGCGAATGAAGAACGCATTGGACATGCCGATAAAGCTTTCGGCCACGATAAATGCCTTGCGTTTCTATTGTTAGCAGCCAGCAAACACGCAGATCTTGTCGTTACTCCAGAATACTGCTTGCCATGGAGCGTCGCGGAAAAAACTTTGGAAGGAAGCATTCATCCAGATGAAGGTGCAATATGGGTACTTGGGTGCGAAAGCATTACACCAGCTGAGTTAGCCGCCTTCCGATTAAAAGTAATAGCTACCTCAGCCTACTTTTATCACGAGCCAATTGATGAGATTCAAAAAGCGAAGAAGCGCTACATTGATCCACTTTTATATGTTTTCTGGAGCATTAATTCTGAAGGAAATAAAGTTCTAGCGTTTGTTGTCCAATTCAAGACAGCTCCATGCAAAGACAGTCTCGATGTAGAACAAAGATCGCTCTATCTTGGAAAAAAGGTTTATTCATTTAATCGCGAGATCAACAAGATTGGGCTGTTGGCAATTATCTGCTCCGACGCGTTTGAGTTCACTAATGATCTAATCGATGACTATCACGCAAACTGTCTGCTGATCCATATCCAGCTGAATCCAGAGCCAGCGCATGGTGACTACGCTGCTTATCGTGCTCATTTATATGCTGCTGGATCGAACAGCAACGTTGAATTGCTTTGCTTGAACTGGGCAAAGGACATCGTCGAGGTAACTTCTGATGGCAACAAAAAGTTATGGAATAACGTTGCTGGTTCCGCGTGGTATGTGCCTGCGTCGAAATTTAGTGGAGATGACCAGCTTATAAATGAAGCCCACCATCGAGGAATTTACTACAGCATCGTTTCTCAGCGATGGCACACCTTTTATCTAAACTACGAGCCACAAGCGCTTCTTTTGCAGAAGCAAAAGTTGTTGCTATTTGCAGAATCACAGGCTCTTTGCCCGAAATCATGCCTCTCCGGTATGGAACGCTGGTGTTGGGACATAAGCGGAAAGTGGATAGAAAAGTCTTCGCCGGATGATGGTCTTGCAAGCTTGCTAGCAACATATCCTGCGCTGTTGCCTCACCTACCGGATCAAGTGAAAGTAAGCGCGATTGGAGTCGAGCGTGCATTAGAGCTTCTGATGGGCCCTACAGGAAAAGCGACGACATGGTTCAATCTGCAAGAATTGCCGTCGATGAAGGTGGAGATAGAAGAGTCTATATGTCGTGTAACTGTGCATCAGGAAGATGACATGAGGCGCAAAGGAGTTTTATTTCGTAGGGCTCGCCTTCAACGTGCACAGGACGCGATGACTCTAGCTGGCAGCAAGATCGTTCCTTGGCCTAAATCAATCCGTGATCTTGAAAACGGATTTACATTCTTCTGGACCGCATCACTTCCACACTACAACGTCGCTATCAGCGGTGATTTGAAACGGCCGGCATCCCTTGCCTATTTAGCCGACCAGTCAGATGACACAGTAGTAGATGGGGTCTATACAAAGCTGCTACAGGCTATAAGCGTTCATGCAATAAGTAGTGCTTTCGAAGCAAACAAAGATCCAACAGATGCAGCCGTGCGGGCTAAAGATAGATTGTGTGTCGTGTTTCGTAGGGATCACGCGTATAGGGTATGGAAGTCCAACGATAACAACCAATTTAATAGGCCGCCGGACCATTCTGCTGTGGATATTGCAGGAGAACCGTGATGATTAACGCAGCTGCAGTCGAAAAGAAGATTCGCACCAAGTACCGAGATTTGGAGCGCGTTGCTGACGGTGTTTATAGAGCAATCGATATCTACGGTCAGAGGCAGTTCGCCATTCGGTACTTTGATCTAACGGATCAATTGATACGTACGGCTGATCATTTGAAGAAGTATCAGGAAGATATACTCTCTGACAGATATTTCTCCGGTGAAACAGCTACAGATCTGCGCTGGAATCACTATCTATATTTCGTTACCAGCGATGTCGAATCGCACGACAAAGACTTTCAGCGCGCTAAGGCCAAAATTGAAGGAGACCGCGAATACGCACGTAAGGCAGTCATACCGGAGCGTGAAATAGAAACGCTATTGAATCCTCAGCAAGCAGCTATCCAAGTTATGCCAGATGACTTGGCTAGCACATGGATGATGCAGCTAGAGAAGCGAGGGCTGGCATATGTTTTGGACGAGGATCTGTCGGTACCCGAAGTAGCACGTCTCATTGCAAATGGGCGCCAGCAAAGAGCCGCAACTATTGTTTCATCTAGTGATTTGACATTCCCTGAACGCGAGGCTGCGCAAAGATTTCTTAGATCTATAGTGATTCAAGGATTTCGTCCCTGCCCACAGCAGCGAGACCATAGCTTTGGAAAGGTCAATCTTATCGTTGGTACCAACGGTGCAGGGAAAACGTCGCTACTGGAAGCAATCGAATACTTGTACTGTGGTCAGACGAATCGCGGAGGTGAAATAGCAAGGAAAACCTCACTCACTGCGACGTTCGTCGGAACAGATCAGAAACTGACAACATTAGCCGAAACTCCTCAGAAACAGTTACGTTCACGTCATTCTCACTGGTACGCAAAAACCGACTTGAAGAAACTGACGCTAAGCAAGAGCTTTGGAAAATTCAATTTTCTCGACACTGACGCCGCAGTGCATTTGAGTGTCGATGTAAGTCAAGAACAGATTGGTCCAGATATAGCTCGATTATTACTTGGATCCGAGGCAGAGAAGCTAAGTGATCGACTCCTTCGAGCAAAAGCCAAACTTGATGAATTCAGTAAGCATCGCAAGTGGGATCTCCTCACCGCCGAACAGCTCGCATCAGCTGCTCGAGAGCGACTTAGCTCATTGAGAAAAGAGCCGCAGGTTTCAGATTCAATATTCGCAGAGTTTTCTGTAGCACTAAAACAACTGGCTTGGCGTAGCTTCCCGCTTTCAAAGCAAGGGGCCGCACTTATTGGCGACGACCTCCAATCGGCTATTTCTGCTACCGAAGTTTTTTCTCGAGCAAATGCAGATTTTTATGAAAACAATGAAGAAGCATTGAAAGCTAGGTACGTAAGTATTTCCGATGCCCTTCAATTTGCTGGCCAATTAAACGAACGCAATAAGGCTGCAAAACTTGAGATGGCACGAATAGAACGTGGCTTGACTGCTATTCATGCGCGCCTTGCTGCGCTAGAAGCAGTGCAGACGTACACTAAGTCAAATTTCCTAAAGCAGATTGCGGACCACCGGGTTCTTAAAAAAAGCATCGAATCTCAAGCTTCTAGATTGTCGACACTCGGCGATTTGAGCGGTGTCCAACTTCGATTGAAGGAAATTGGCCAGCAGCTGCTAAACCACGCAGTGCATACCACCGAAGAGCTCCTCAAGGAACAAAACAAGCGCCTTTTAGAAACACGTACTTCATTACGGGCAGTGGAAGATGCAAACGGAAAGGCGGCCGTCTTAAGACAGCGTATAACCAACCTTGGGAAAGAACTGCTTAGATTAACTCCGCATCTCGATCACTGCCCACTTTGCCATACCGAGTTTGAAACCGAACATTTGCAGCAGGAAATGTTTAAAAATTTTGTTGACCCATCTGAAGCTATGCTTGGGGAATTTCAGAATGCTGCAAGGAGTGCTGAAATCGATGTGTCAACAAATCAGCAACGACTTACTGATCTTAAACTTGTTCAATCATTTGTTGACAATGAGCAAGCAAAAACTGTTGCAGAAGCAATCAACATGATCCTTTTGGAACAGCAAATCTTAGCAACAGATCACGAGAGGCTTGCTGGTAGTTTTGCAAAGTTACAAGCTCTTCGAGCACAAGGTCAAAGCGAAGAGGACTTTCTGAAACAGTTGGCCGCAGCCGGATTTACTGATTTTTTTTCATCAGAAGAAGTCTCCAGCAAACAGGCTGAGTGTTTAGACGAATTGGGGCGGGAACTAGAAGTCCGTCAATCTTTAGGGAATTCAATTGAGCTGCTGGTGATCGAGCGCCAGCAGATCGCTTCACGGTTTGGAATTGATATCAGGAAAACAATGGAAGAGTTGCTGATGGATCTAAAAACTCAATTGGCCAGCGTCGATAACGACATTAAAGCGAGACATAGTTTGGACTCCCTTATGGATCTGCAAGGCAAAACTGTTTACTGGCTGACCGTACAACTTCGGCAGGCAAAGGCGCTCTTGCAGAATCTGACAACAGCGATAACTCGGGAAGCTTCTAATACTGGGACTTTAGCGACCGAAAGGATGAGCATTGAGAAACTGGAAGAACGAATAACTAAGGACAAAGCACAGCTTCAACGGCTGGAAGATGCTGCAGCACTTCTGGAAGAGTTGATACAAGAAAGTTCCGGTGGCGAACTTACAAAAAAAATTCTTTCAGAGAATTCCGGGGAGATTGCGCGCACATTCGCCAAAATCCATATGCCGAACGAGTTCGAAATCAAAACGATCAACGATAAATTACTCATTATACGAAGATCTACCGGCAAAGCCGTGGGACTTGAAGAGATGAGCACTGGTCAACGTGCTTCATACGCACTGTCACTATTTCTCGCTATGAATTCCCGTTTAAGGGGCGGCCCTCCGATTCTCCTATTTGATGATCCAATTGCGCACGTGGACGACATGAACGTTCTTGCCTTCTTGGATCATCTGCGTGACCTGGCCATTGGTGGTTCACGCCAGATTTTTTTTGCTACCGCAGATACTAAGCTTGCAGGTTTGTTTAGACAGAAATTTAAGTTTCTGGGTGACGAAAGTTTTAGAGAAATTGAGTTAGTACGCGTATAAATCGGCGAGTTGAAATTTCGAGTGATTTACAGTGTGCCCGTGTGTTTCATAGTTGTTGGGGTGCCGTTTATCGGTGCAGCGGAGACTTGAGCGGCTGGCGATGCTATAGCTCGTAAAGGTCGGCATACATTTGGCGCAGCACATTCTTCTGCACCTTCCCCATTGCATTACGCGGCAAGTCGCTAACAACGATGATTCGCTTCGGCAATTTATATGCGGCTAAGCGTTCGCGCAGGCGTTGCATAATCGCTGCTTCGTTCAGCTCCTGACCCGATCGCGCGATCACTACGGCCGTGACGCCTTCACCGAAGTCTGGATGTGCTACGCCGATGACGGCGGATTCCAATACATCCGGCAAGGCATCGAGTTCGGTTTCGATTTCCTTGGGATATACATTGAAGCCGCCGCTGATAATTAAATCTTTGCCGCGTCCCACGATGTGCACATAGCCGTGAGCATCGATCTTGCCGATATCGCCGGTGATGAAAAAACCATCATCACGAAATTCTGCTTGGGTTTTTTCCGGCATGCGCCAGTAGCCGCAAAACACATTTGGACCTTTGACTTCTATCATGCCGATCTCGCCAGTCGCGAGCGGCATGCCGTGTTCTAGATCAACAATGCGAATGCTGACGTCGGGTAGCGGCAAGCCAACTGTGCCCGGCACGCGTTCGCCGTGATACGGGTTGGACGTGTTCATGTTGGTTTCGGTCATGCCGTAGCGTTCAAGAATCGCGTGGCCGGTACGTTCGCGCCATTGACGATGTGTATCGGCTAACAAGGGTGCTGAGCCGGAAACAAACAAACGCATATGCGCCGTGCTGTCGGTGTTCAGCCAAGGTTCTTGCAACAGTCGCGTATAAAAAGTCGGTACGCCCATGAGTATGGTGGCGCGCGGCAGAAAACGTTGGATCAACGCAGAGTCAAACTTGGGCAGCATAATCATGCTGGCGCCGGTGGCGAGCGTGACATTCGTCGCGACAAACAAACCGTGAGTATGAAAAATGGGCAGCGCATGCAATAGCACATCCGTGGCGCTGTATTGCCAAACATCTTTCAGGACAAAACAATTCGACGCTAGATTACCGTGAGTCAGCATCGCACCTTTGGAGCGTCCGGTGGTGCCCGAGGTATAAAGAATGGCAGCCAGATCTTGTTCGCTTCGCTCCACATCGACAAACACGGTGTCGTGCTCAGCTGCTGTTGTTAGCAATGAGCCTGCTTGACCGTCAGCCGACAAGGTAACAACACGCGTGTGTGGTGCGGTGATCAGCGCGCTAATAGCGGCGTATTGTTCCGGGGCACAGACCACCAGTGTCGGCTCGGCATCGCTGACAAAATATTCCACTTCCGCCAGGGTATAAGCGCTATTCAGCGGCACATACACTGCGCCTGCTCGCAGGCTGGCTAAATACAGCAGTAATGCAGTGGCGCTTTTCTCAACTTGCACCACGACGCGATCGCCGGGTCGCATACCCAGCTCAACTAATGCATGAGCGAGCTGCGCCGATACATGTCGTGTGTCGCCATAACTTAGCGTGCGGCCATCAACGCCATGGATGAAGGGTTGAGAATCGCGCCAATGTTGCGCAACGAAGCGCGTGAAGAGATTTCCGGACATGTGTTGATCGCTAGAACTATCTCAATCAGCTAGCCAATGGCTTGCATGCATTTACCGCCAGTTGAGCGGCGAAAGCTCGCTGGTAAGCGGGCCGTACTTCACCGCGGGCGACATAGGCGGCTAAGTTTGCGTACTCGTCGAGAATGCCAGACGATCTCAGTCTGAGTAGCACCGACACCATCATCAGGTCGCCTGCGCTGAACGCACCGTCGAGCCAGTCGGCATTGCCAAGGCGAGCGGAAAGCTGCTTCAACCGATTGCGGACACGATCCTCGACCAGAGGCAAGCGTTCTTTACTCCAGGGCTTATCGCTCTCAAAAATCTTGGCCGTTGCGAGTTCAAGAATCGGCGGCTCTACCGTGTTGAGCGCAGCAAACATCCACGTGATCGCGCGCGCCCGCGCATTGGCATCGTGCGGCAGCAGTCCGGCATGACGCTCGGCAATGTGGAACACAATCGCTCCGGTCTCGAACACGGCGAGATCTCCTTCCTCATACGTCGGGATCTGGCCGAACGGATGCAGTGCGAGATGCGTAGGTTCCTTCATCGCCTTGAACGAAACAAGACGAACGCCGTAAGGCTGGCCCACTTCTTCAAGCGCCCAGCGGACGCGCGTGTCGCGCGCCAGTCCTTTGCCGCCATCGGGTGAACGTTCAAAGGCGGTAATGGTGATGGTCATTGTGATTAAAGCGCGAGCAGTAAATTCCGCGACCCAGACAAGTGAGTGGTAAGCATCAACTCTTGGTCAATGCGATGCGGTGCAACCAGCTCACGACGCTGGCTATCGCGGTATCAAAATCAGTGGGCCTACCGATCCAGTTCTCGCCGGCTTCAACGGATTCCACGGTGAAATACCATTCGTTGTCGATATCGACAAAATTTAACGTGAATACCACGTCTGCCGCGCGGGCGGCTTCATAGACGCCCTGCAATTTTGCCCATTCAATCATGTGTTCCTTGGGTTTTCCTAAGGTTGCTGCGGGTTGAAATTTTTCTTCAACCCCTGCCAACACTGAAAGTAATTTGCTTGGAGTTGTGCAGTTTCGAGCGCAAACCGTGTCGGACGAATCACCCGACGTGTTTCAAACATAAACGCCATGGTGTCGGTGATATGGTGAGGCTTGCTGGTGTCGGCATTGCTGGCCTTTTCAAACGTGCCAGCATCCGGGCCATGACCGATCATGCAATTGTGCAACGACGCACCGCCGGGCGCGAAGCCTTCGGCCTTGGCATCGTAAACGCCTTCGATCAACCCCATGAACTCGCTGGCGATGTTGCGATGAAACCAAGGTGGACGGAAGGTGTCTTCCATCGCCAGCCAACGCGGCGGAAAAATCACGAAGTCGATATTGCTGACACCGGGCGTATCGCTGACCGAATGCAGCACCAAAAAAATCGATGGATCGGGATGATCGTAACTGATCGAGCCAATGGTATTGAATTTACGCAAATCATATTTATATGGCGCGTAGTTGCCATGCCACGCTACTACATCGAACGGCGAATGATCCATCTCGGCACGCCACATGTTGCCCATGAACTTGGTGAGCAACTCATACTTACCCGCTTGGTCTTCATACCAGGCCACCGGCGCTAAAAAGTCGCGCGCATTCGCGAGACCATTCGAACCGATGGGCCCTAATTCCGGCAAGCGAAAATCGGCGCCGAAGTTTTCGCAAACATAGCCGCGCGCCGTGCTATCGAGCAGCTCGACGCGAAAGCGGATGCCACGCGGAACAACGGCAACTTCCATCGGTTCCACTGTCAGGCGTCCTAACTCGGTGATCAAGGACAGACGACCTAGTTGCGGCACGATCAGCATTTCTCCATCGGCGTTATAAAACGCGCGATTGGTCATCGAGCGATTGGCGGCATACAGATGAATGCCGCAGCCGCTCTGTTCCTGCGGACCGCCGTTACCGGCGACGGTCACCAGTCCTTCGATAAAATCAGTCGGCACGCTAGGTAGCGGCAGTGGATCCCAGCGCAATTGATTGGGCGGCGTGGGGACGGCAGTAAAGTCGCTGGTTACATGGCCTGCTTCAATGCGTTGAAAGGGTCGATGCACTGCCGCCGGACGAATGCGATACAACCATGAACGACGGTTGACATGTCGTGGTGCGGTGAAAGCCGTGCCGCTGATTTGTTCTGCATATAACCCATAGGCGCAACGTTGCGGTGAGTTATGCGGCGGCAATGCGCCGGGCAGCGCCTCAGTGGTGAAATGATTCACGAAGCCGCTTTGATACTGCAGCGGCTCGGCGTGCGTTGCGACGCGATTTGAAACGGCATTCATACATTCACCGGCAATTGAATTATTTGAACTCTGTACCGCGGTAGTATTCCCAGGTCTCGTCCACCGCGCCGGCATGGTATATAGTTGCGCACGCAACTGTCAATCGGAGCACGCTTTGAAGGTCGGAACCAAACGAGCAACGTCATTACAACTGCTGAACTTCATTCCCTTTCGCCTTAACCGGCTGGCGGCGGAAGTCAGCGATCATTTGGCGGAGATTTACCGGCAGCGTTTTGATTTGGAAATTCCAGAATGGCGCATCTTGGCCACATTAGGTCCGGTGGGAGCGTGTACGGCGCAAGACATCGTGCATGAGACGCATACCCATAAAACACGGATTAGCCGCGCCATCACGCAACTGGAACAACGCGGCTTAATTGAACGCGTGGCCAGTAACACCGACGGACGTGAATTGCAGCTCAAGCTCACTAAGGCCGGTCAGCGTTTGTACGCGCAATTGGTGCCGCTGGCGTTGGAGCGTGAACGCGCATTATTGGCGTGCATGACCAAGACACAATTACGCGGCTTCGTGACGGCGCTAGATAGCTTGGAGGATTTTCTTAAGTTGACGCGCGTAACAACCAAGTAGTCTTGGAACAATAGTTCACGATCTAGCCGTCATTCATGTGGCTTATTCGGCATCCGCCTGCGCAGCCGGTGCGGCGCGCTGAAAAGCGGGATGCTGCATGCAGGCATCGTAGATGCGAGTGATGGTTGGAAATGCTTCAAGCGGACACTTAAAGCGCTGCGCATTGAATACCTGCGGCACCAAACAACAATCCGCCAGCGACGGTACATCGCTGTGACAAAAACGGCCGGTGTGTTTATCGCCGTTCAGCATTTGCTCAATGGCGGTAAAACCAAGCGTTACCCAATGTTTATACCAAGCGTCGCGTTGCGCATCGGTAGTAGCAAGTTCTGACTTGAGATAATTCAACACTCGCAAATTATTCAGCGGATGAACTTCGCAGGCGACACTCAGTGCAAGCGCACGCACTCGGGCGCGTTCGCTCGCTACCTTCGGTAATAACGGCGTTGCCGGATACGCTTCGTCCAAGTATTCAATGATGGCCAGCGATTGCGGCAGGTTAAGTTCGCCGTCTTGCAGCAGCGGCACCAGATGCAGCGGATTGCGCTCCACATATTCCGCCAGATGTTGTTCGCCGCCATTGCGCACCAGATGAACCGGCACGGCCGTGTAATCAAGCCCTTTTAGATTCAGGGCGATGCGCACGCGATACGCGGCCGAGCTACGAAAATAAGTATAAAGTTTGAGCATTGTTTTTTTGTTATACCAATTGTTCGGCCGGCAACACTGTGCCCCTGACTTCGCCAAAACCGATGCGCGCTGCGCCTGCGCGCTCACATCGTCCGCGCATGATCACGGTATCGCCGTCTTCCAAAAATGTTCGCGTCTCACCGTTTGGCAATTGAATGGGCTGCTTCCCGCCTGCCGATAATTCCAGCATCGAGCCCGCTTCACTGGGTGTGGGACCGGATTGTGTGCCGGTGCCGAGTAGATCGCCGCTTTGTAGATTGCAGCCATTCACCGTGTGGTGCGCAACCATTTGCGAAATGGTCCAATACGCATGTTTAAAACTGCTTTGCGAAAGACGTGTGCCCGCGTCGCCTTGAGCGTTCATCTTGGCTGTTTGCAGCCAGACTTCGAGTTGCACATCCAACGCACCTTCAGTTTGCAAGGCCGCTGAAGTGAGATATGGCAAGGGTTGCGGATCCTCGGCGGCGCGTGTCCAACCAACTCGATAGGGCGCGAGTGCTTCCAGTGTCACGATCCAGGGCGAGATCGTGCTGGCAAAATTCTTGGCGAGAAATGGGCCCAACGGTTGATATTCCCAGGCTTGCACGTCGCGCGCCGACCAATCGTTGAGCAGGCATAAGCCAAATACATGCGCATCTGCCGCCGTCACACTGATGCGCGAACCCCGCGTATTACCCGTGCCGATAAAGACGCCCAACTCCAGCTCATAGTCGAGCCGTTTACTCGGGCCGACACTCGGTCGCTCACTGCCCGGCGGTAAGACTTGCGAGATCGGGCGCACAAATTCTTGTCCCGAGACGCCAATGGATGAACTGCGACCGTGATAGCCGATGGGCACCCACTTGTAGTTGGGTAACAAGGGATTATCGGGACGAAACAATCGGCCCACCGCAGTCGCGTGATAAATCGACGTATAAAAATCGGTGTAATCGCCGATGTGCGCCGGCACCGCGTATTCGGCTTGTGCCTGCGGCACCAGACAAGCTTGTAAAGCGCTTTCTGCGGTCGCGCCGGTGCGCAGCGCGCGCGACAAGGCAAGACGCAACGCGGACCAAGCTTCGCTTCCCATCGCCATGAACGCATTCAAGCTGGATGCACTGCACGCACCGGCGGCCTGCGCGGCAACGCCTGACAATACGCCGCTTGCATGGACCGCAGCTAAATCAAGAATCATCTCGCCAATGGCCACGCCGCCACGGAAATTTTCATGGCTACCGGCGCGGCGAAATACGCCGAAGGGTAAGTTTTGCAGCGGAAAATCCGTTTCCGCGGTGTTGGCTGAAGTTACCCAGCTACGCAGACTTACATCATGCGTTTCGTTTAAATGAGTCATGTTGTCTCAGGATTTTAAGGTGAGTTATCCGGCGGCATCTTGCATTAAGCCAGCATAAATTCAAGCTTGGCAGCACCGGCGACCTTACGCAATGTCACTGTCATCCTGAGTAGATGTGTCGATACACTAAATTAACGCGCCGCCACGACCTACAACTATAATGGCGCGGGTTGCATAGACAGCCCGTCAATAATTAGGAGAAGCATTGTGCGCACGCAAGTCGCCATCATCGGCGCCGGTCCCGCCGGTTTATTGTTGGGCCAGTTGCTCAGTAAACACGGCATTGCCAACGTCATTGTCGAGCAACGTAGCGGCGAATATGTGCTCAGTCGCATTCGCGCCGGTGTCGTCGAAAAAGGCGCGGCGGACTTGCTCGATGCCGCCGGTGTCGGCGCCCGCATGCACAAAGAAGGGTTGATTCACGATGGCATTGAACTGGCTTTCGGCGGCGCGCGCCATCGCATCAATTTCAAAGAGCTGATCGGCAAAAGCGTGATTGTGTATGGCCAAACCGAAATCACTCACGATTTAATGGAAGGCCGCGCGGCGCTTGGCGCGCAAAGTATTTATGAAGCCGAAAACGTCAGCTTGCACGATGTGAACAGTAAACGGCCTAAAGTTCGCTATCAAAAGGATGGCGCACAACATGAGATCGAGTGCGACTTCATCGCTGGTTGCGATGGTTATCATGGCGTGAGCCGCAAAACCATTCCCGATCACGTGTTGAAAAACTACGAACGCGTGTATCCATTCGGTTGGCTGGGCATTCTGGTGGATAAACCGCCAGTGTCCGAAGAACTGATTTATGCCAATCATGAGCGCGGCTTTGCGCTCTGTTCGCAACGTTCGCCCACTCGCAGTCGCCTGTATATTCAGTGCCGGCTCGACGACAAGGTTGAAGAGTGGTCCGACGAACGTTTTTATGAAGAACTGAAGCGGCGCTTGGACGACGAGGCGGTTGCCCATTTGCAAATCGGACACTCCATCGAAAAAAGTATCGCGCCACTGCGTAGTTTCGTTGCCGAACCCATGCGCTATGGCAATTTGTTTTTAGCTGGCGACGCCGCGCATATTGTGCCGCCGACCGGCGCGAAAGGTCTTAATCTCGCGGCCAGCGATGTGTATTACCTATGGCAGGGTTTGCTTGATTACTACCAAAGCAATTCCAGCGCAGGCATCGATCATTATTCGGCACGCGCGCTCTTACGCGTATGGAAAGCGGAACGTTTCTCGTGGTGGATGACCTCGATCCTGCATCGCTTTCCGGAAAGCAGCGACTTTGATCGCAGGATTCAACAGTCTGAGTTGGAGTACTTGGTTTCCTCACCGGCGGCGATGACGTCGCTTGCCGAGAACTATGTAGGTCTGCCTTATTAGGGCTAATCGCGAATCCTAGGGAACGTCTGCTTTACGGACCAGACGCTTCGACTCCGCTCAACGCACGAAAACACGCTGTTTTTTCTGTACCCTGAGCGGCTTGCATTGAGCGGAGTCGAAGTGAGTCGAAGGGTATCTAATTATTCAGAGCTTCCTTAGTGAACTATCGTCACCAGTTTCATGCAGGCAACTTCGCAGATGTGCATAAGCACGTCACGCTGATTGCCTTGCTCGATTATTTGTTGCAAAAGCCCAAGCCGCTATTTTATTTGGATACCCATGCAGGGCGCGGTGACTATGACCTTCACACATCTGCAGCAGAGCGTGGCGGCGAATGGCAACAAGGTGTCGCACGCCTATACGAAGCAAACTGCAAAGCGCCGGCATTGCAGCGCTATGTGGAATTGATTCGACGCTATCAGCAAGGCGCAGGCAGTCTGCATTGCTATCCCGGTTCACCGTTGTTGGCAAATGAATTGTTGCGTGACAGCGATCGGCGCGTATTCGTCGAAAAACATCCAGAAGAATGTCTTGCCTTGCGCAAGGCATTGCGACACACGCATACCAGCCATACCAGCATTGATGATGGCGATGCCTATCACGCCTTGCGTGCCTATTTGCCGCCCAAGGAAAAACGTGGACTGGTGCTGATTGACTCGCCCTTTGAAGAACCCGACGAATTCCAACGTTTGGCGGCGGCGCTGATTTTTGTCGCCGAACGTTGGCCCACCGGTGTGTACTGTGTGTGGTATCCGCTTAAATCGGGCGGTGCAGTCAATCCTTTCTATGCCGCGCTGAAGCAATCCGAGCTCAGCAAGTTACTATTGGTCGAGTTATGGTTGCGACCACTAGATGCGCCTTTAGGGCTCAATGGTTCGGGGCTAATGATCATGAATCCACCGTGGCAGTTAGACACTACCTTGCGAACTGCCTTTGCAGAACTGCTGCCGATACTTGCGCCCGAAGGTCAGGGTGGAATGCGGGTGCAGTGGTTGAAGGGGGAAAAGAGAGGCTGAGGCAAGAGATCACATTCTTACTTCGACCCTTAAACTTTCGGCGTACCGCCTCATCCCAACGCCTTACATTCTTGATGGCGAAAACAACTTACCAGATGATCGTTCACCATGCCGGTGGCTTGCATGTGGGCATAAATAATGGTGCTGCCCACAAAGCGAAAGCCGCGTTTCTTTAAGTCTTTGCTGATCGCGTCCGATTCCGCGCTGGTTGCAGGCACATCCGTGGGTAGTTGATAGCGGTGCTGGATGGGTTTGCCATCGACAAAACTCCATAAGTGCTCCACGAAACTGCCGTGCTTAGCGCGAAATTCGAGCAGTGCGCGTGCGTTACCGATAGCGGACTCAATCTTCAAGCGATTACGCACGATGCTGGCGTCGTTCATTAAGCGATTCACATCGCGCTTGTTGAAGCGTGCGATTTTCTCGACGTCAAAGTCGGCAAATGCCTGTCGATAACCCTCGCGCTTATTCAAGATGGTCGACCAGGACAATCCCGCCTGCGCGCCTTCAAGAATCAAAAACTCGAATTGCTTGTGCTCGTCGAATACCGGCACGCCCCATTCGGTGTCGTGATAGCTGCGATATAGATCGTTGCCCGCGAGCGACCAGGGGCAGGGCTGCACAGTTTGTTTGATCATTGTGAATGCCTGAGTGTGTGAGTGGCGATTCCTCGCACGCTGCGATTGCGGTATAAGGAGCACTGCTATCGCACGTACCAATTCGCCATATATTCCCTAAGTGATATCGCAATGCAAGACGACGGTATGGGGCAATTCCCGTTAATCCGCATGCGCCGCATGCGCCGCGACGATTTTTCGCGTCGCATGATGCGCGAAACCAGCTTGTCGCCGGCCAATTTGATTTGGCCGGTGTTTGTCATTGAAGGCACTCGGCAGCGTGAAGCAATTGCATCGATGCCGGGGGTCGAACGTTTAAGCATTGATGAGTTACTGCCCGAGGCCGAAGAACTGGTGCAGCTCGGTATTCCCGCCATCGCTTTGTTCCCTGTGCCCGCTGCCAACAGCAAGAGCGATGACGGACGCGAAGCCTGGAATCCTGAAGGTTTAGCGCAACGCGCTGTGCGTGCGCTGAAACAGAAATGTCCGCAACTGGGCGTGATAACTGACGTGGCGCTCGACCCCTTCACCACCCACGGTCAAGATGGACTGATCGATGCAAACGGCTATGTAGTCAACGACGACACCGTCAGGGCGTTGGTCAAGCAAGCTCTATCCCACGCCGAAGCTGGGGCGGATATCGTTGCCCCGAGCGACATGATGGATGGCCGCATCGGTGCAATTCGCGAGGCTTTGGAATCCGCCGGTCACGTTCATACGCGCATTCTTGCCTACTCGGCGAAGTATGCATCTTGCTTTTACGGACCGTTTCGCGACGCCGTGGGCTCGGCTGCCAATCTGGGCAAGGGCAACAAATTTACCTATCAAATGGACCCGGCAAACAGCGACGAGGCATTAAGCGAGGTGGCGCTGGATTTGCAGGAAGGTGCGGATATGGTGATGGTGAAACCCGCCTTGCCCTATCTAGATATCGTGAGTCGCGTGAAAACTCGATTCGGCGTTCCCACCTTTGCGTATCATGTGAGCGGCGAATACGCGATGTTGATGGCGGCCGTTAAAAATGGCTGGCTGGACGAACGCGCCGCCGTGCTGGAATCTTTACTATCGATCCGCCGCGCCGGTGCCGACGGCATTCTGACGTATTGCGCAAAACGCGCGGCGCGTTGGCTACGTGATTGAGCACTTGATGACAACAATCATTAACCGTAATTCGAGCGTTAGTTGGATGTTCAACGATAGTGGGCGTATGCCCTGGCAACGACTCGATCGACTCGGTTAGGATCAGCGACAATTTATGAGTACTGCACTACCTGATCGTTACGCCGTTATCGGCTATCCGGTTAAACATAGCCGGTCGCCGTTTATTCATGGCCTGTTCGCTATGCAAACCGATCAAAGAATAACGTATCAATTGCTGGAAGTGCCGCCGGAAAAATTTGTCGAAGAAGGGCAGCGCTTTTTTAACAACGGCGGTAAGGGTCTTAACGTCACCGTGCCGCACAAACAAACCGCCAGGCAATGGGTGCAATCTCAGTCACCGCGCGCAGAATTTGCCGGCGCCGTGAATACCATCATGTTGATGCAAGATGGCTCTTTGTTGGGTGACAACACTGATGGCGTAGGCTTACTCAACGATCTGAAGCGAAATTTGCATTTTGACTTCACGCATAAACGCGTGTTGTTGCTCGGTGCAGGCGGCGCTGCACGCGGTGTACTTGCGCCGTTATTGCTGCAGGAACCGAGCGAAATCGTCATTGCCAATCGCAATATAGAACGCGCCGACAACTTGGTCGAAGAATTCTCGACGCTGGGCAAGGTAACGAGCGCGAACTTTGCCGACCTCGAACCTAACGCATTCGATCTCATTGTTAATGCCACTGCCGCGAGCTTGTACGGTGAAATGCCGCCGCTGCCGCCCGGCATCGTTGGCAACCACACACTGTGCTACGACATGGCCTACGGCAGAGATGACACCGTATTCACGCACTGGGCCAAACAACAGGGCGCAGCTGGCGCAGTGCAAGGCTGGGGCATGCTGGTAGAGCAAGCAGCAGAGTCGTTCTTTTTATGGCGTGGCGTGCGTCCGGACACCAAGCCAGTGTTGGACGCATTGACGAAGACCAGAACATAAATGGTTTGCGCTGATTAAAATCAGGGACTGAATGAAGACAAGCTTGTAATAACGCAATAGCAACCGTGCTTGCAGTGTCAAACTACTGTCCAAACACCCAACGCAGAATTGCGGCCTGCACTTCGTCACCCGCACCATATTGCGCGCCGGGATAATTCACTAAGATCACCACCACATAGTTCTTGCCTGAAGCCGCGTTGACAAAACCGGCGAGGCTGGCGACATCTTCAAGATGTCCGGTCTTCATGCGAATGCGGCCACGCATGCCTGCAGCTTGAAAGCGATTACGCAAGGTGCCATCGGTTGCCGATAACGGCAGTGAGGCAGCAAATTCGGGCATGAACTGACTGTGCCATGCGACCTTCAACATGTTCGCCATGCCTTGCGCCGACGTACGCTCGATACGCGACAGACCCGCGCCGTTTTCAACAATGAAGTCACGTGTATCGATGTGATGTTCGGTCAGCCATTCGCTTATCGCACGTTGACCTTTTTCTATCGTGGCCGGCGCACCGTATTTTTCCGCGCCTAGCGTCAATAACAGGGTGCGCGCCATGACGTTGTTGGAAAACTTGTTCACTAGGCGAATGATTTCACCCAGCGTCAGTGAATCGTAATTCAGCAACAATTTTGCTTTGACAGGCACGGGCTCAACCCGCAACTTGCCGTTGATGTGGCCGCCGAGCTGTTCAAAATAAGTACGAAACGTGCCATACGCGTAATCGGTTGCCGTCATGATGGCGCGGGCTACGGACAAATGTCCGCAACCGGTTGCGGCGCGACCGCTTAAGCCGATGCTATTGCTGCTCGCTCCTTGTGCCGTCGTGAAGCGCAGGCCCTGATAACCGCGCCGACAATTACTGCCACTTAACCGCACTTGATTGTCGATCACCAGGTTAGCGGGCAGTGGTTCCACCATGAGCGCTGGCTTGCTGTTTTCCACTCCGCCGGTAAATGTGAATTGCGATGTCTGAAAATTCACCATCAGTGCGTCGGGCACGACGTTGTATGATTTTTCCGGCGCACCGTCGAACTCAGCGCGATCGTCATTGAGTGGCGCAAAATAGTTATGATCGATCACGATATCGCCGGTGATGGTCTTGATGCCGAGTTGACGAATCTCACTGGCGAAACGCCACCAACGTTCGGCGGTGAGATAAGGATCGCCGCCGCCGACCAGCACTAAATCGCCGTTGAGTACGCCATTTTTTATGGTGCCATTGGCATAGGCACTGGTTTTCCAGGTGAATGCGGGACCCAGCATGTCCAGCGCCACAAAGGTGGTCAGCGTTTTAATGGTCGATGCTGGTTTACGCAGTTGCTCGGCGTTGTGCGATAGCAGCATTTCGCCATTGCCCAGCTCCTCGGCATACACGCTTAAGCCGGCGACAGAGATGCCTTGCGCTTGCAACGCGTGCGTCACCGCCGGCGGCAACGACGTATCGCGTGCCTGGGCCGGCGTGACCGTAACACACAATAGCATTGAGCTTGCGGCAAGGGCGCTGAGCAGACGTGTCAGCCTAACGCGTAAAAAAACGCTCATAGCGGATAATTCATTACGAACTTATGCAGGTGTTTTATACGAAGGACGGTAATTCTAGCCAGCTGACAATATAAAGTGCGCATTTGCTGCAACGTGTAAAGTTGTGCTGGCCTGCACTGCGCAGCGAATCGAACCGAATCGGAGCAGCTATGCGTCGAGTGTGGAATACCTTCTTAGCCGGACTGGCAGCCGTGTTGCCCGTGTCCATCACGCTATATTTGATCTACTGGTTAAGCACCACATCCGAAGCGGTGCTGGGCAGAGCATTGCAACTGGTGTTGCCCGCGGGTTTGTATAGGCCCGGCATGGGCCTGGTCGCCGGCTTTATCGTGGTGCTGCTGGTTGGATTGACGGTGAATGCCTACGCTGTGCGGTGGTTTATTCGCCGTGGTGAAGAATGGTTGGCGCACGTGCCGGTGGTGAAAACCATTTACGGTGCAGTCAAGGATTTCACGCGCTTTTTGCCCAAGAGCGGTGATCGTCGCGATTTACGCCGCGTGGTGCTGTGGCGGGTGGGTAAGGGCCATGTGGTGGGATTCGTTACGTCTGAATTCGTGCCGCCGCGTTTGGTCAGCGGCAACGACGCGCTGGCGCACGCGGACTTGGTGCCCGTGTATTTTCCAATGAGCTATCAAATCGGCGGGCACACGGTGTTCTTGCCGCGCAGCGAATTAATTGAAACACACCTGACAGTGGAAGAAGCCTTGCGCCTAGTGTTGACCGGCGGCGTCACGGCCACGCCGCCGCCTGAGGAACGACGACAAGACGTGCAATAGATATCGCGATGGGCTTCGCTGTAAAAAACGGTGCTTACTCACGCAACGCGACGATTTCACGCGCTGTCAGCAACACATGTGCCAGCGCGTCCATTTCGTTGACCAAACACTCCTGCACGTAAGCTTGCACCACCAATAAATCAAGGTCCGGCAAGCCATCAAATTTTAAACCGTAAAATACAATGTCGGGATAATTCGACGGCGCGGCTTCCGCTGCGGTGACCACCGTGCAGTTAATTTTAAGTAGAAAATCGCGATCAATTAAACGCGGCTTGATCGACAACTCTAGTTGCTGACCGCGTTGCAACGCGACATCACGCAATACCGCCACACGTGCGCCGGTTACGCTGAGATCCACCAACAATGAGGTGACGATGGCCGGAGTGCTTATCGCTGCCGGTAAATTGGCTAAAGCGCGCGGCAAGGTGCGCACCTCGCGTCGGCTGGTGCGATTGGCTAGTTTCAAGTACAGCAGTGGTTCAGGTTCAAAGGCAACCTTCGTAATGACACCCTGAAATGAAAAAGCCGAGGAGGCATTAAACCATTGGCAGTTGAGTGTCAGCCCCTTGTACACCGCAATTAGAGAACCCTCGATCGTCGTTGGCGCACTGACGATTAAACAACGTCCAATGCCCAGCACGCCCAGCACAGTAACTGGAAACGCCTTATCGCTTTCACCCGGTTTGATCAGCAGCTTGCTGCGCGAGCGTTCATGCGCGCCGCCGTAGTCGCGCGCGAAAGCTTCTAGTGCATGCGACCGTTGAGTTTTCATTTACGAGATTCTTACTGGTTTCCAAAGCCGCCCGACTCGGTCGTGAGATTTCAAAGCTGTGCGGTATCAGCGCGGAAAAATTGATGCATCTTTTCGATCTTTTGGTTCAAGAGGACCTTCAGAAATACACCTACATCCGACAGGGTTATTTCCCTGACACTACGTCGACCGATCAAAGAAGCCACGGCTTCAATTTGCTACTCGTGACCCATGCCATACGTTGCTACATTCCTGTCAGCATCATATGAGCATTGTCCTTATCGGCTGCAGGCGCAAATTCCTGAGCGCGAATTGGTCCACAGATCGCGGCAATGGAATGTGGGGGCGTTAACATTTCAGTCAGCGTTTGATATGAGATGTGGCGGCAGCTGGTACGATTGCGCGACTTACTCCATGTTGTACGGAACCGATCCTCATCGTGAACGCAGCTGACGATCGTTTGAAAATTCTGCATTTAGTCAGCGCCACTGCACACACGCAGCAAACGCTGATTGGGCAACTGACTGCGCTGGCGACACGTACAGATCGTACACATGTCAACATGCAGGTCGTGCACTTCGTGCCCGGCACTGCGCATGCTGCCGTATTGCGTCAGGCCGGCGTGCCGGTTCATGAATTGGAGTTGTCACGCAAACGCTTTGCCGTAATGGCGTTTGTCGAGTTGCTTAACCATATACGTCAATTCGCACCGGATGTGATCCACGCGTGGGGACACACTGCGCAACTGACGACACTTGCCGTCAAACCGTTTGTAAAGTCGCTGCCCTATTTACTGTGGACCATGCCGAATACGCCGCCGCTGAGCGACACCACCGGCTTTATTGATCGCCGTAAGCTCGCGTTCTTAAAGCGCGGCGCACCGAACGTGCAATGCATCGTATATCCCACCGCCGCGTTGGCCGCGCAGTATCGTCGCAACGGCTTTCCCGATGACAATCACACCACCATCGCCACCGGCGTCGATGTGGATCGTTACAAACCCGATCCCGTCGCACGGCAACGCTTACGCAAAGAACTGAAGTTGGACGATCGCGCATTCGTCATTGGTATGCACGCGCCGTTTTTGCCTGAATACGATTACCCCAGTTTCGTGAGAGCCACTGCCGAGATTATCAAGTACAACCCTGACGTCGAGGTGTTGGTGGCTGGTCGCGGTGCACAACGCGGTAACGCCGGCATCATGGCGCTGTTGGGCGGTGGCACCTTAGCCACACGCACCACTTTGCTGGGCGAGTGGTCGGATTTATCGGCCTTATTCAACGCCTGCGATGTGGTGTGTTCGAGTGCTTTAAACGATAGCAGCGCGATGATGCTGGCGACAGCCATGTTGTGCGGCGTGCCGTGCGTCGGCACCGGCAAAGGCGCGCAAGGTGAAGTATTGAGTCAGTACGGCATTGCCGTTGAACCCGGTAGCCCAAATGGCTTGATACGCGGCATCACCCGCGTGATTGAAATGACGCCGGACAAACGCACCTTCATGACGCAAAACGCACGCCAACACGTAGTTAACAATTATTCTGCCCAAGGCGCGGTGGAAAAATATCTCGGCCTGTATCTAGAGCTGACGCAAGCACGCGAAGCAAAGTTACGCACGCTAATGTCCGCGAAAAAAGCAGCAAGTGGCTAGGAAGCTTAAGAACATTTAAGCAAGCGTATAAAGCATCGTGTTTACCGAGGAATGGCCATTCAACATGGTCATTCAACTATGGTGTTGCACGCAACGCTTAGGTATTGTGGCATGAGTGATTTCTGCTCGGACCACCATGCCCGCTTATCTCGGTACCACTGATTACAATCACACGACTCCAGAGCGACTGGGTGTGTTGATTGTGAATCTTGGCACGCCCGCTGCGCCGACGCCGACTGCGGTGCGACGTTACCTCAAGCAGTTCTTATCCGATCCCCGCGTGATCGACTATCCGCGCTGGTTGTGGTGGTTGATTTTGAATGGCGTGATTTTGCAAGTGCGGCCCCGCAAGAGCGCGCATGCCTATCAACAAGTTTGGACTCCGCAAGGCTCGCCGCTGTTGGTACACACACAAGCGCTGGCAAATAGTTTGCGTACTAGCTTGCGCAACGAGTTGCATGCCGATACTCAAGTAATAGTCGGCATGACTTACGGCGAACCCGCCATTGCTCAGGCACTACAACAACTGCATGACGCCAATGTACGCAAGCTATGTGTGCTGCCCTTGTTTCCTCAGTATTCGGCCAGTACTGCAGGATCGGTGTTCGATGCAGTGAGTAATGTATTGCAACGTTGGCGCTGGTTGCCGGAGCTGCACTTCATTACCCAATATCATGATGAGGTTGCTTATATCGACGCACTCGCGAATTCAGTGCGCAAACATTGGCAAACGCATGATCAGCATCATTTGCTAATGTCGTTCCACGGTCTGCCTAAATCTTATTTATTGGCGGGTGATCCTTATCACTGTCAGTGCCATAAGACAGCGCGCTTACTCGCCGAAAAATTACAACTCAAGCCGGACGAATGGACGCTGAGCTTTCAGTCGCGTGTCGGTCGTGAAGAATGGCTGCGCCCGTACACCGAAGAAACCTTGCTTAAGTATGCGCAGCACGGACCCAAACGCATCACAGCGATATGTCCAGGCTTTGCAGTGGATTGCTTGGAGACACTGGAAGAAATCGCCATTCGCAATCGCACTGATTTTCTAGGGGCTGGTGGTGAACAGTTCGACTACGTACCGGCGTTGAATGCCGCGGCTGATCATGTCAGCGCATTAAGCGATCTAGTCAAACGTCATGTGCAAGCATGGTTGCCGCTAGAAAATAACCACGCGCAGCGTCAAACGCTGGCCAAACAATTGGGAGCGCTGCGTTAATCATGTTGGGACGTTTCCTCGAAATCAGCGTAGCGGTCGAAGATATGCTCGCTTCATTGGAGTTCTATGTCGAGCTGGGCTTCCAAGAAGTGCCGGTCAATGAAGTCTGGTCGCATCCCTACGCCGTCGTGACCGATGGCCGATTGTTTCTGGGTTTGCATCAGCGAACCGTCAAGTCCCCCACGCTCAGCTATGTACACGCAAATGTTGCGCAGCACGCTCGCGATCTCACTCGCCTAGGCGTCAAGTTCGACTACGAAAATTTGGATAGCGATCATTTTAATACCCTTGGTTTTCATGATCCCAACGGCGTTCACGTGCAGGTATTGGAAGCCCGTACCTTCTCGCCGCCCGATATCACCACGGACTTCAGTTCAACTTGCGGTTACTTCGTCGAACTGGGATTGCCGGTAAAGGACTTCGCCAGCGCGCATGCATTCTGGGAACGTTTGGGATTCGTCGCGTGGGATGAAGATCAGACGCCATTCAATCGTGTGCCGTTGACCAGCGATCACCTAAACATCGGGCTGCATCGCAGTCGCGCGCTGCGTCATCCAATGTTGGTGTTTGAAGCAGCGGATATGAACAAGCGTTTGGAGCAGATTAAGTATCACGGCATCGTATTGAGCGACGAAATGCCGGATGCACTAGATGCGGCGAATAACGGAGTGTTGATTGCGCCGGAAGGTACGCGTCTGTTGTTGTTGCAAGCGCGCGAGTAGAACCTAGTTGCCTCACATCCGCTCGGCTTTTAAATCAAATTTAATTTTTACCGCGTCCTGCACTTGCATCGCGCCCATCGCGACACTGAATGGTTTAATGCCGAAGTCGCTTTGTTTAATTTCAAATTCGCCGCGTACGTGTAATTGTCTTTCACTCGATTCAAGTTCAACCGGTATGGTGATCGCGCGCGTCTGATCTTTAAGCGTGAGATTGAATGTGATCTGCGGTGCTGCTGCGGTACCGACAATGGTCACTGCCTTAAGCGTAATGAACGGATAGTGTTCGCCATCCAATTGCACGTCTTCCAGCATGTGACGTTTGGTGCCTTCGCGTGCACTGTCGGAAATATTGAGCGGAAAATCGTCGCCTTCCGCAGCACGCGCACCATTGTCATCAATAACTAGATCATTCGCCGGCACCACAATATCGAAGCCCGAACTCGTCAATGGCTCGCCAAGCCATACATAACCAGTGATGGCTGTTGAGCTCATGACATGGTTATGGCCCAAACTTGCCAACGTGCCACCACGATAGACCAATATATGCACGCTAGAGTCCGCGCTCGATACACGAAACAGCCGCGCACCGTGTAAGTCCTTGGGATAAGTGGCTGCGCCTGCAGTGGGGGCTACGGGCTTGGTGGTTTCATGAGTGACGCAGGACGTTAATGCCAGCGACAATGCCAGCGCGGCGATGCGCGTGATGCGTAACAAATTCGTGGTTTGCATATCGTCCTCTTTCACCGACAACGCATCGCGTTGTTTTACGTAGGGGCGAGGCATGCCTCGCCCGCTCTTGTCTTCCCATTGAAACGGGCTACGCATGCGTAGCCCCTACATCGTGTTAGGTTCAATTAAAACCTTGCAACACCCGTTCAGCTTGATTGCGCAGCATACGACCGAAATTTGCCGCCGCGTAAATTTCATCCAGCTTACTTAAATCGGGCGCGCGTCGCGTCAAACCATCCAACGTGGCTTCCAAGGGCATATCGCAGGCGATCTCGGTGAGCTTGCGCGCCAGCAACGCCGCTTCTTTGTGATCGCGCAACTGCGCGGCAACGAAACCCGCATTGCGAAATTTCAGCTGCAACACCTGATCGAGATTATCGTACAGCTGATAAATCGATTCAAAATGCTTGAACAAGGTGGAAGCAGTTTTGGGACCGATACCCGGCACGCCGCGAATGTTATCCACCGCATCGCCCATCAGTGCGAGATAACACGCCATGCGTTCCGGCAACACGCCAAATCGCTCGGCAATATCGTCGTAACCGTAACGCTTCTCGCCGATGTAATCCCAGTACACATCGCCCGGCCGTACCAACTGCGATAAATCTTTATCGCGCGTGAGTAACACAATGCGCTTGTCGTATGCACGCATGCGTGTAGCCAGCGTACCGATGATGTCATCGGCTTCATATTCCATGCTGCTAAAGCACGTCACGCCCAATGCTTCGCATGCTTGACGACACCACGCGAACTGACGTTTCAATTCCATCGGCGCAGGCTCGCGATTCGCCTTGTAGGCGGGATAGAGTTGATTGCGAAATGAACTCGACAAACTTTCGTCGAACGCGACCGCAAAATAACGCGGCTTCACCTTTTCCAATACATCGCCGATGAAACGCGCAAAGCCATGCAGCGCATTGACCGGCTCGCCATCGCCATTGACCAAGTTGTTCGGCACCGAATGATAGGCGCGAAACACGAATATCGATGCGTCGATGAGATAGACGGGTTCTGTCACGGTGGCTTGAGTCAGGAGTGGCCTTGCCAAGGCGGCCCGCGCACCTTACTCGAATTTGATAAGGTTGGGCTAGTATTGCGGCCGGTTTGATTTTAATGCCCGACGTTGCTTCTGCTGACTTACGTCCGCGCCGTCCCTATTGAGCGATTTTATCAGACTATGGAGTTAAAGTTGAACTACGCAAAACTGTATGAATGGCTTGCTCATAGTGAATGGCTTACTCATATTATTGTTGGCTTTGTGTCCGCCTTTTTTGCATCGAAGCTTGCTCTAAGTAAGTTCAAGAAAGAGAAAGTGTGGGATGAGCAAAGAGGCGGACACAAAGCCAACAATAATATGAGTAAGCCATTCACTATGAGCAAGCCATTCATACAGTTTTGCGTAGTTCAACTTTA
>Ga0206888_1071_pt1 | contig 29780 bp, 22 predicted proteins | sample Alteio_BWOrgHeat_90_FD_153258 | JGI IMG/M metagenome (GOLD analysis project Ga0206888, IMG submission 153258) | Enriched cells from forest soil in Barre Woods Harvard Forest LTER site, Petersham, Massachusetts, United States - Alteio_BWOrgHeat_Nextera4 ... | reverse complement strand
CGCCCGATTATTTTACCCTGCTGGAAGCCGACCTCAGGGCACAACTTTGCTCACCGATCTCACGGAGAACGGGATCCGGGATTACGCCCTCGCCAACGGACTGGTAGATATCAAGGTATGCGCGGTCAGCGAAGAATGGAGTGGGCTAAAACTCGTGGTACCGGTGAAGCAACGCTAACGGCTGATTTCTTTGTACCTTGTTCTCACAAAATCCGGCGGCAGTTAGCCGCTTCGCACATGCAACCACAAAATATCTCTATTGCGGATTACCACTACCCTCTCCCCGCTGAGCGCATCGCCCATCATCCCCTGGAAGAACGCGACGATAGCAAACTATTGATCTACCAGGACGGCCGGATCAGGGAGGACATCTACCGCAACATCGCGGACCAGTTGCCGGATGAAAGCTTGCTGGTCTTCAACAACACAAAAGTCGTCGAAGCCCGCATCGAATTCCGAAAAGAGACGGGGGCAAGGATCGAGATCTTTTTCCTGGAGCCGCCAGTGGAATATGGTGGCATCGCCGCGGCATTGGCGCAGACCGGCAGCGTCCGCTGGAAATGCCTCATCGGCGGAGCTTCGAAATGGAAACCCGGCCAGGTGCTCCGGAAAGAGATCGCCGGCGGTATTGTACTGGAAGCACGGTACCTGGAAAAGTCGGAAAATGCCTTTCTCATCGGGTTCTCATGGACACCGCCTGAACAAAGCTTTGCCGAATTGCTCCACCAGGCCGGGTTCATCCCCCTCCCACCCTATATCCACCGCGCTGCGTCGGCGGAGGACAGCGAGCGATATCAGACGATCTATGCCCGCTATGACGGCTCGGTGGCGGCTCCCACGGCAGGGCTCCATTTTACGGACGGCATCTTCCGGTCGCTGGCAGCACGGGGCATAGAACACAATTTCGTCACCCTGCACGTAGGCGCGGGCACTTTCCTGCCGGTGAAAGCGGCCACGCTGGGCGGCCATATCATGCATATCGAATTTATCGAAGTAAGCCGGGTGTTCATCCTCGACTGCCGGGACAGATTACTTGCGGGAAAACCGGTCATCGCCGTCGGAACGACCTCGGCCCGGACACTGGAAAGTCTTTACTGGCTGGGGCTAAAACTAAGGCAAGACCCCGGTATCCTGCCGGGAGAGCTGGTAGTCCGGCAATGGGATGCCTACACGGAAGACAGTGGGGGCGTCTCCGCGGTGGCGGCGCTATCGATGTTGCTGGACTGGATGGAGCGAAAGGCTTTACACCAGCTGATGACGACGACACAATTGCTGATCACCCCGGGCTATGGCTGGAAGATCGTCACCGGGCTGGTGACCAATTTTCATCAGCCGGAGTCGACGCTCCTGTTGCTGATCGCCTCACTTGTCGGGGACGACTGGAGGCGGATCTATGCCTATGCGCTGGACCATGGGTTCCGGTTTCTCAGTTACGGTGACGGATGCCTGCTTTTACCTTCGATATGAACGTTCAAGGCGTTGCGGGCCCTGATGCAGCGGCTCGAATGACTCAGTCGCTCTGCAATGGGAATTCAAGGGTGAAATTAGTGCCCTTCCCGACAACGCTGTCCACTTTTATCTTCCCCTGTTGTGCCTCGACGATGGTTTTCACATAACTGAGCCCCAGCCCGAAGCCTTTTACATTATGCAGATTGCCCGTGTGGGCGCGGTAGAATTTCTCGAAGATGCGCCGTTGTGTTTCCTTGCTCATCCCGATGCCGTTGTCTTCGATGCGGATAACGAGGTTTTTCTGCGTACTGTGGGTAGTGATCTTGATCAGCAGGTTCTCTTTCGAATATTTTACCGCATTGTCGATGAGGTTGGTGATGATGTTCATAAAATGCACTTCATCGACCAGAAGCAGGTCGTTCTTTGCGTTCAGCTGGAGTTCGCTGCGGCCGCCCTTCCCTTCCAGTTGCAGGTGAAAATTCTCCATCGCCTCCTGGATAGTGACATGCGCATGCAGGGAGCGCAGGTTCAGTTGTTGGTCCTGCCGGTCGAGGAGGGAGGCTTGCAGGATGGTCTCCACCTGCTTATTCATCCGCTTGTTCTCCTCTTTTATGATCCCCGTGAAATATTCCGACTTGGCGCGGTCCTGTACGACCTTCTCATTGCGCAAGGCGTCCACCGCCAGCGAGATTGTGGCCAGCGGCGTCTTGAATTCATGGGTCATGTTGTTGATGAAATCGTTCTTTATCTCACTGAGCTTTTTCTGCTTTACCAGCGCATTCACCGTCACATAGAATGCGGCGATGATGACGAGAGTAAAAAAGATGGCCCCCGCGATCATGGTCCGCATTTCTCCCAGCACGATCTTTTTATAATCAGGGATCACGACCACCAGCAGATCGTCGGCCAGGACACTGCTGACATCCGTATTCTCGGGGGCCTGTAACGGCATGAAAGCCGATAGGTTATTGGCAGTATCTTCTATTTCTTTCAGGAAATTCTTGGACCGCAACTCGAGAGGATGAAAATTGAGCCCGGAGCCGCCGGGGTCCGAGGAAACCGAGAATTCGAACCGGGTATTCTTCATCCCGACCAGGTTGAAAGCCTTGCGCATCTTGTCGGTGATATCTTCCACGGTATATCGTTCGGCGATGGAAGGCACTCGCATCAGCTCCATCTGGAAGGGATCCATTGGACGCAAAAGCCCGGGCTTCAACCGAAGCACTTTACCCGAATTGCCCTTCTGTGTCATCAGTTCCTGTGCCACATAATTCGTAGCATCCCGTAGTTTATGATGCAACTCCTCCTGTTTATTCTCCAACATCGTCAATATCCAGTTGATCTGGATATAAATGCTGCCGATCAGGGATAGGGTGATCAAAACAAAGATGATAGGGAAAATTTTTTTCAAACCCATACTTTTTGGTCCATCTGCAAAAATATCGAAAGGATAAAGGGCTGCCCTGGTTAATCCTTACCCGGAGGGCGATTTAACGAAGCTTTCACAAAGAAAGGGGATTTCAGCATAAAAAACGCTATATTTAATAGGGCCGGCCATACGAAAAACTCATTTTTTGCGGGGGCATTTTGTTATCTCGCAGGATTACTTAATTTAGACGGTATGGAGAGCCCGGCACCTGGCATATTATTGATCGCTGATCCCTTCCTGAAAGATCCCAACTTCATGCGTACGGTTGTGTTCCTTTGCGAACACCAGGACGAGGGCAGCTTTGGATTCGTCCTTAATAAGGACTACGAATACACTCTTGACGAGCTGGTCAGCGGCCTGGATGATCTGAAGAAGATCCCGGTCTATCTTGGCGGCCCCGTACAGATGGATACCATTCACTTCCTGCATCAATACCCGGACAAGATCATTGGCGGATACGAGATCATCGATGGCGTATTTTGGGGCGGAAGCTTCGAGACGGCGATCGAACTTATCCGTACGGGGGAGATCGACATGGGAAAGATCCGGTTCTACATCGGGTATTCGGGCTGGGGGAGCGGGCAGTTAGCCGACGAGTTGAAGGAGAAATCCTGGCTGACCGTGCAGGCAAGCCAGCCACTGGTCTTTCACAAGAAACCTTCCGAGATCTGGAAGGACGCGCTTCGCCAACTGGGCGGCGAATACGAGATGATGGTCAATTTCCCCATCGATCCGCAATTGAATTAGGCGGGCGCCGCAACAAAAACCGGCCACAGGCCGGTTGGCGCACAAACAAAACCCCGGCAGATGCCGGGGCACAAACTAACATTAGTCTTGTAAGGAAGGACTTACGATTTGCCTTCAACAGGTACTGCGCCTTCAACCAATACGGTAACCTTATTGTGAATGACCTCCACGAATCCGCTCTGGATCGTGAAAAAGGCAAGGTGATTGCTTTTGTCCTTTAAAACCTTTACCTGGCCGGCCTGCAACGCGCTGACCAGCGGAGCATGCCGGTCAAGCACTTCGAACAAGCCGTCTACACCGGGCAACTGCACTCCATACACATCGGCACCAAACAACTTTTTCTCGGGTGTTAATATTTCTAGGTTCATGTAATATTGATTTTAAACCGCCACATCTTACCCCCGCGCCTGGGCTTGTAATTTTTTGCCTTTTTCGATAGCGTCGTCGATACTTCCCACCAGGTTAAATGCCGCTTCGGGATATTCGTCCACTTCTCCGTCCATGATCATATTGAACCCACGGATCGTCTCGTCGATGGGGACCAGTACGCCTTTCAAACCGGTGAACTGTTCGGCCACATGAAAAGGCTGGGACAGGAAACGCTGTACTTTACGGGCACGGGCAACGGTCATTTTATCCTCGTCACTCAGTTCATCCAGACCAAGGATGGCGATGATATCCTGCAGTTCCTTATAACGCTGGAGGATCAGCTTGACCCGGTTGGCGCAATTATAGTGTGCATCCCCGACGATGAGGGGGGTCAGGATACGCGACGTGGAATCCAGGGGGTCAACCGCCGGGTAGATGCCAAGGTCGGCGATCTTCCGGCTCAATACCGTTGTCGCGTCCAGGTGGGCAAAGGTGGTTGCGGGAGCAGGGTCGGTCAGGTCATCCGCAGGTACGTATACGGCCTGTACCGATGTGATCGAACCATTCTTGGTGGAAGTGATCCTTTCCTGCATCAGACCCATTTCCGTTGCGAGGGTGGGTTGATATCCCACGGCGGAGGGCATCCGGCCCAGCAACGCGGATACTTCGGAACCGGCTTGCGTGAAACGGAAGATATTGTCTACGAAGAAGAGGATGTCACGACCCTGACCCTTGCCATCGCCGTCGCGATAGTATTCAGCGATGGTGAGCCCGCTGAGGGCCACGCGGGCACGGGCCCCGGGGGGTTCGTTCATCTGACCGAACACGAAGGTAGCTTTGGATTCGGCCAGCTCCTGCATGTTCACTTTGCTCAGGTCCCAGCCGCCGTGTTCCATGCTATGCTTGAATTCATCACCGTATTTCATGATACCGGCTTCGATCATTTCGCGCATGAGGTCATTCCCTTCGCGGGTACGTTCGCCCACACCGGCAAAAACGGAGACCCCGGCATACGCTTTTGCGATGTTATTGATCAGTTCCTGGATAAGTACGGTCTTTCCTACACCTGCGCCACCGAACAGACCGATCTTCCCACCCTTTGCATAGGGTTCGATAAGATCGATGACCTTGATCCCGGTGAACAGTATTTCGGTGCTGGTGCTCAGATTTTCGAAGGCAGGGGGCTTGGCATGGATGGGCCGGCCGTTGGCTTTGGAAACTGCCGGTAACCCGTCGATAGGATCACCCGTTACATTAAATAACCGGCCTTTGATCCCCTCGCCTACCGGCATGGCAATCGCACTGCCGGTATCGGAGACGGCAAGCCCGCGAATAAGACCTTCGGTACCGTCCATGGCGATACAACGAACGCTGTCTTCCCCAAGATGCTGCTGGACTTCCAAAACGAGCGTTTCGCCATTGGATTTTTTCAGTTCCAATGCGTTATAAATTTCTGGGAGTTTGCCTTCAAACTGAACATCGATAACCGCGCCGATGATTTGCTTGATCTTACCGGTACTTGCCATATTGTTCTTAATGTTAATTTTGCCGCAAAGGTAAGGGGACGAGGGCAAAGTTAAAAATACTATATTTGTTGTTTTCCGGGCGGAATCCGGTTTTTCGGCTATGCAACTGATAGAAGTTACCAATCCTGATACGACAAGAGATTTTATCCAGACAAATGTCGAGCTCAACCGGAACATTCCGGGGTATATTCGTCCTATCGACAAGGAAATCAATGAAGTATTCGACAAGGGCTTTAATAAGGCCTTCCGTCATGGGGAAGTGACCCGTTGGATCCTGAAGGATGACGCGGGTCGGCTCATCGGCCGGATCGCCGCTTTTGTCAACAAAAAATACCGAAACAAGGGGGATGATGTCCCGACAGGCGGGGTAGGCTTTTTTGATTGCATTGATAACCAAGATGCTGCGGATATGCTTTTGGACGTGGCCCGGCACTGGCTTGGCCAACGGGGGATGGAAGCAATGGACGGCCCGATCAATTTTGGCGAACGGGATAAGTGGTGGGGCCTGCTGGTCGAAGGGTTCCATGAACCGCTCTGGTCGATGAATTTCAACCCACCTTATTATAAGGACTTGCTGGAGAATTATGGTTTCAAGCCCTTCTTCCACCAATTGTGTTTTGGACTCGATCCCATGGCCCCGCTAAGCGATAAGATCAAGCAGCGTCATGCCGCCCTTGCCGCGGATCCGCTTTACAGCGCCCGGACCATCGAGAAGAAGAACCTGGAGAAATACGCGATGGATTTTGTCGCGGTCTATAACGCCGCTTATGCCGGTCACGGGGGGCTCAAAGAGATGAAAAAAGATCAGGCCCTGCAGCTGTTCAAGAAGATGAAACCCTTGCTGGATGAAAAGATCGCCTGGTTCGCCTATTATGACGAGAAGCCGATCGCGATGTTCCTGAACATCCCCGAACTGAACCAATACTACAAACATTTCAACGGGAAGGTGGGCCTGTTACAGAAGCTGCAATTCCTCTGGTTGCGTAGCAGGGGCGCCTGCCGGCATTTCACCGGCATCATCTTCGCCCTGGTCCCCGAGTTCCAGGGGAAAGGGGTCGACGCCTATATTATTAATGAGTTGGCCAAGGTCGTCCAGCCAGCGAAGTTCTATACGCACTACGAGATGCAATGGATCGGTGATTTCAATCCCAAGATGATCAATGTGGCCAGGACGCTCGGCGAAACCTACGTCAGCCGGAAACTGACGACCTACCGCTATCTGTTCGACCGAACCAAAGAATTTAAGCGGCACCCGATGGTGTCTGCATAGATAAAAAGACCATAAAAAAGACCGGCTCACGCCGGTCTTTTTTATTTCCTAAAACCTATCCGATCTCTCTCATCCCAATTCTTTTGGTTCTCCTTCCCGGCTAAGAGCGTCTCTATCATGGAGATGTTCATTTTTACCGCTTTTTCGCTTTTCAGGATACTGGCCAGCATAGTAACCCCGTGTTCCGTAAAAGCGTAGGGAGTAAGGTCGGTATTCCGCTTATTCTGTGATGCGGTCACATTTTGTGACCGCATCTCCTCCCATTCCATCATCGTCAATTGAAACATAAAATCCGGCGGGAAACGACCCGCATTTCTCTTTACGGCCTGGTTCAACACCTTTGTCTGAACCTCGTATAAAACCGCCAGGTCAAAATCAAGCATCACCTTCTGACCTCGTATCTCATGGATCTTCTGCTGTATAATTGCTAATTCCATATACTCACGTTTTAATTTATTCATATTCACATGAGGTCACAAATTGTGACCTCATCCTTTCGCCCCTGCCGCCTCAACGACCACCCTCGGCGCCAGCAACTTATACAACACGGGCGTCACCACCCGCGTCAGAATGGTCGAACTCAGCAACCCGCCGATGATCACCAGCGCCAGCGGAGAATACAGGGGATTGTTCTCAGCCACCAGCGGGACAAGCCCGCCGATGGCAGTAAGGGTGGTGAGGATGATCGGGACAAACCGGGTCTCGCCGGCCTCCTGGATAGCCTCATCGAGCCCCATCCCCCCCTTGCGTAGCTGGTCGGTATAATCGACCAGCAGAATGGAGTTCTTGACCTCGATGCCGACAAGGGCAATGATCCCGATGACAGCCACAAAAGAGAAAGTATTCCCTGTGGCCAGCAGGATCAGCACCGCACCAATGATCCCCAGGGGCACCACGGACAGCACGATGAGGGTACCGCGGAAGGTCTTGAATTCCAGGATCAGGATCCCAAGGATCCCAAACACGGTGATCAGGATAATGGGGCCGAGACCGCCAAAGCTTTCTTCCTTGCTTTCTACCTCACCCGCCGCCTTGTAACTGGCCCCGGCCGGGAAGCGCAGCGTATCCATCTGTTTTAGGATACCCTCCGTCATCCGGGTCGTGTTATACCCGCTGCGCACAAAGGCGGTGACGGTCGTATACCGGTCCTTATCATAGTGGCGGATACTGGTGGGGCTGCTCTGAAAGCCGATGTCGGCGACATTGCTCAGGGGCACGGAGGCTCCGGTGGCCGAATTGACATATACCTTATTGAGCGCGTCGAAAGTCTGACGCTGATCGCGAGGCAGACAGACATTGATATTGTAATCATCCCCCTTTTCATTGTCCTTCCGGAATTTTCCGATATCGAGCCCGGCTATGGCAAGCCGCACCGTCCGGTCGATCTCGTTGACAGGAACCCCCAGGATGCCTGCTTTCTCCTTGTTCACCCTGACTTTTATATCGGTCTTCAGCGTCGTAAGCTCGTTATTTACATACATCGTTCCATCTGTTTTCTTCAGCAGGTCTTCCACCCGGAAGGCCAGGCTGCGTAGCGTATCGAGATCTTCACTAAACAGCCGGATGGCGATTGGCGCCTCTATCGGTGGCCCCTGTTCGAAATCCTTTACCTCGATCTTTGCCCCGGGATAATCCGAAAACCGCAGGCGGAGGCTGTCGATCATCTGTCTTTTTCGCTCGGAAGGGGTTTCCTTCAACTGGATAAATAGCTGCGCATAATTGCTCACTTCATTCTGGGGAATGACATTATAATAAATGCGGGGATTGCCTCTGCCTACATTAGTAGCATAATTCTTCAGATCGGGCAGATGGCGGATCTGGCCTTCTACCCAACGCGCCACCGAATCCGTGGCCGGGAGGCTGGTGCCCAGCGGGGTCGTGATATTGATCAGGAACATCGGTTTCTCCGAAGCGGGGAAGACGCTAAAGCCTACGCGGGGGATAAGCGCCAGGCAGCCGGCAAAGATGCCAAAAGCCACCAGCAGGGTAAGCACAGGCCGGGCGATGGCGGCATGCAGCAGGCGGCGATAGCTGCCATTGATAAACCGGCGCAGTCCGCGGAGGAAGAAATTGCCTTCCGGGTGTTCATGACCGCTAAGGATCCGGCTGGAGAGAAAAGGGACGATCGTCATCGACACGAAGAGGGACGCAAGCACCGTCGTAACGACGGCGGCAGGGAGGCTGCGGATAAAATCCCCCGCGGCTTCGGGCAGGAACATGAGGGGTAAGAACGCGAAGATAAGGGTAGCGGTACAACCCATCACGGCCAACCCGATCTGCCGGGTGGCGGCGATGGCGGCATCTTTTTTGGTATATCCCATCCGGAGATAGCGTTCGATATTTTCCACCACGACGATGCTGTCATCGACGAGGAGGCCGAGGGCGACGACCATCCCGACGATGGTCATCTGGTTGATGGTAAAATGAAAGAGATCGAGGATGAACAGCCCGATGAGCAGCGACAGCGGAATGGAGACCATGACCACCGCGGAGGCCCGGGGTCCGAGGGGCAGCAGGGTCAGCAACACCAGGAAAATGGCGATGGCAAAATCCATGGCGAAATGCCCAAGCCGGATATGGACGCTCTCGGCGTTGTTAAAGCTCTTTTCAAAGGCGATGGTCGGCGGCAGCTCGTGTTGGAATTGTTGGAGGACAGGGTCCATCGTTTTCTCCACGGCAAAGATATTGGTACCGGCCTTCCGGCTGGCGGTAACGAAAACGCCCCGTTTGCCGTTGAGGCGGCCGATATAATTCTGTTCCTCATAATCGAACGCCACATCCGCAAGATCCTTTACATAGATGATCTTCCCGCCGGTGCTGCTGACTATCGTATTCTTTATTTCTTCGACGCTCTTATAGTCTCCGCTGGTCTTGACGTTGAATTTCCGGACGCCCATCTCGATACTGCCCGCGGGGATGTTCACATTCTCGCTTTGGATAGCCCCGAGGACGGCATTCAGCGGGATATGGTTTTGTGAAAGTTTTTCCAGGTTCAACGATACTCTCACCTGTTGTTGCGGGAAGGCCCAGTTGTCGACATTCTTTAACGTCTTTATCTTTTCCAGCCTTTCCTTTAGTTTCTTGCTCCATTCTTTCAATGTACTGTAGGGAGCCGATTCGCTCAGCAGGCCCACCTGCAGGATGTTGACATCGGATGGAGTGAACCGCTGAATATTGATGCTGAGGATATCCGCCGGGAGTTGAGGTCTCACCGCATCGAGCTCGCGGATGACGTCCTGGTATTTCTTGTCCGGGTCTTTCTCGTATTTGAATTCTATCTGTATTACGGCCAGGCCATCGTCGATGGAACTGCGGATGCGCTTTACATCGTCCATCTCGTTGAAACGCTTTTCGATGGGATTGACCACCAGTTCTTCCATGTCTTTCGGGCTGGTGCCGGGATAGATGACGATGGCGGAAAAGGATGGCGCCTCGGTATCCGGGTCTTCCCCCCGGGGCATGTTGAACAGCGAGCTAACCCCGATCAACGCCAGCATCACGAACACGATGAGCGTAAACTGGTAATTCTTGACGGAAAAAGTGGTAATGTTCATGGCGATGGGATTATTTGGTCAGGGAATCCGGGTTTGCGATCAATTTCACCACCGACTTCTCCGTGAGGTAGCCCACCCCGTCGGTGATCACCTCCTGTACACGCTCCAGTCCGCTGTTGACGGCTATCCGGTCGCCCTGCAGGAAGGCGATATGCACGGGAATCTTTTTTACGCTCCTTTTGTCAGCATTGAGGGTATACACGAAACCGGTACGGCCATCTCCTTCGGCCAGCGCGGAGATGGGGATAAAGGTCAGGGACTGTTTGCCTGGTGGTTGCAATTGCAGGGTGCAAAACAGCCCTGGCGCCAATTTATGTCCCGCGGGTAAAACGGTGACCTCGACGGCGTAGGTTCCTCCACTGGCATCCGCGCCTTCGGCTAATTTGGTGACCCGCCCGGTAAAGCGCTGGTCGGGATAGGCGTCGATGGTGACGGCTGCCTTGTCTCCCCTATGCAGAACCGCCCAATCCTTGTCGGAGACCCCAAACCGAACCACCCAGTCATTTTCATCGGCGCCGTTGAATTCCAGCACGGCCGTACCGGCAGAGGCATATTCTCCTTCGTTCATCAATTTATGAAGGATGGTACCACTGCTTGCGGCGCGGATCTGCGCATACTGCTGGTTAAACCGGGCGATCCGGAGCGCTTCCGACGCTACCGTCGTCTGGGTGTGCGTGTTCTGCACCTGTTCGAGCGAGGCTACGGTATCCCGGTAGAGATTATTTATTCTGTTCTCATCGCGCTGCGCTTTTTCTGCGTTTTGCGAAGCCTGTTGAACCTGGGCATTTATCTCCGTCAGATCGAGGGTGGCCAGCAACTGACCGGCGACGACATGGTCGCCCTCTTTTACATAAATGCGGGAGATGATCCCGCCGATCTTAAAAGACAGCCGGGCTTCGGAATTGGAGGCGATAAGCCCTGAATATTGCAGGACCCGGCCTTCGTTGTCGCTGGTCACCGGTTGCAGCTTTACCGGGATGGGTTCGTCGGCCGGCGGGATGACCGCGGCTTTGTTCTCACCGCACCGCACCAGGCTGAATGCAATGAGCGCTGCGAGGGGAAAGCGGAGGCTGTTAAGCAGTTTCGTATTCATATCGTTGTTGTTTGAGATGTGGAGGGATACTATTTAAAATTTATAGGCGGCAGTGACGCGTTCCAGGTCGGCGGCCCGGTTCAACACCGCGAGGCGGCCGAGAGAATAGCGGATCTCAGCATTGGTCATCTGGGTGCGGGCATCGATCAATTCCACCTGCAGGGCCTGCCCTGCATCGAATCTTTTTTCGGCAAACCGGTAGGCTTCCCGGGCACTCCCGGTTTCATCGGCCATCGCATGCAGGGCTTCCAGCGCGGAATGGTAATTATTGACAACGGTCTGCTGTTCGAGCGTCAGCTGTTGGGTCAGCTGACTATATTGTTCGTTCATCGCGTCGATGTCGATGCGCGCCTGCCGGAGCTTGTATTTGTTGTCATTTGCCTTGAAGAGGGCCCAGCTCAACTGGATGCCGGCCAATTGATAGAACTGGGTTCCGTTGAAATGGAAGCCATACCCCTGGAAGCCGATGTCATAAAAGGCGTTGAGCTTGGGGATAAGATAGTTGCGGTCCCATTTTAAATTCGATTGTAGTATCTGCTGGTAGCTTTTCAGCCGGCTGAACTCTTCCCGGCCGGTGGCGAGCCCCGCGGCGGCATTGGGTAGGTCCGGGAAGCCGGGAAGGCCGATGGCTGCCGGCGGACCATCGGTTGCAGGAATGCCATAGGTCATCAGGGTGGAATCCGTCAATACAGGACTGTCGAGGGGGCGGTTGAGAAGAAAGTTGAAATAAGCCACGGCGTTCTGCCGGTCGTTCTCCGCCCCGATATAAGATGCTTCCACCTGGCTCACCTGGGCCTGGCTGCGCAGGACGACCTCCCGGGTCGCGATATTATTTGCGACGAATTTTTCGCTGACGCGGCGGTTCTCTTTTACCAGCACCAGCGCGGCGGCATAGATGTCGACGGCCTTACCGGCCTGGAGATATTGATAATAGGCCTGGCGGATGCTGCGGACAAGATCGCGGCGATAGACGTCGGCATCGGCGCGGCGGGCATTGATGGTTTCGCTGCTGATCTCTTTGTTATGCTGTAAGTCGGCGTTAATTATCGGGAGGGTGATCTCCATTTTCGTATCGTGAAAGTCGTTGGGAAGGAATTGGATGGACTGGTTGGCTACCTGCGGGAATTTGTTGGTGTTGGTCAGCTGGTTAAGGGTAGAATAGATGCCGTTGAGCAGGTCGCCGATGGGAATGTCCTGGGTACGGCCGCCATTGGCCAACGTGTACTGACTGCTGAAGCCGGCCTGGGGATAAAAAAGCGATTTCGCCCGCCGGAGATCGAGCTGCGCCCGCTGAAGATCAAAGTTGCGCTGATGAAGTGCAAGATTACTGTCAAGACCGATGCGGAGATAGGTATCGAGGATAGACTGGGAAGAGGCTCGAAAAGAGATGACTGCCAGCAGCAGGATTAAAATTGGTTTTGGCATAACGTTCTATTTATTAATTCTATAAATAAACTTAACAATGTTCATGTGATGGGCTAAAAAAAAGGCCCTTAGGGCTTTCTCCACCGGTCCTCCGGTGATTGATCACAGGTCGTCGCCCAGCGGGAAATATTTCTGTTTCTTACCCCTGGTCTCGATATTATTGACAAACCAATTGAGACTCGACATCATCACCGGCAGAAGCATCTCCTTTTGCGTGACGAACTTCTCCATCCTTTCCCGGATGGCCAGGGACATCAGGCCGTGTACAAAGCTCCAGATCGAAAGACTCACAAGCAACGGGTCTTCCTTCTCCAAATAGCCTTTTTCTATACATTCTATGACGGTCTCTTTTAACCGCTGGATAGCGCCATCCCCCGGCTTCCACTCATCACAGCCCTCCAGGGCAAGTTTTTTCATAGGTTCGCTATCGATGAACATCAGGCTATAGTATTCCGGGTTCTCCATCCCGAAATGGAGATAGTTCTCCCCCATTTTATGCAGCCGCAAAAAGGGATTTTGGATGGAAGCAAGATTGCGGTTGAACTCCTGCATCTTCTGGAAGCCGATGTCGTGGAGACTGGTGAAGATCTCGTCCTTGTCCTTAAAATACAGGTAGACCGTCGTCGGGCTGTATTCGATCAGGTCGGCGATCCGCCGGATCGTCACGTTTTCGAAGCCTTCTTCCACGAATAGCTTCATAGAGGCGTCCAGGATCAGCTTCCGGATCTCCAGCTTTTGTTTCTCTTTTCGCTCCTGAATTCCCATGTGTGCGGTATTAACAATACAAATTTACTTAACAACGTTAATAATCCAAATTTTTCAGGGATTATTTTTCCAAAAGGTGAATTTCGGAAATAAATAGCACTTCGGGTACTTTCGGCCGCCCCAACCACCAGCCGAACCGCGACCCGCAACTGGAAAAATGACGGGGAAGTCGTACGTTTGCTAAATAAGGAGCAAGCAATGCTAAATGGATAAATTTATTGTTTCGGCGAGAAAATACAGGCCCCAGGATTTTTCGACGGTAGTGGGCCAGGCGCATATCACGACTACCCTGAAAAATGCCATAAAGAACAAGCAACTGGCGCATGCCTTCCTGTTCTGTGGTCCCCGGGGCGTAGGCAAGACCACCTGCGCACGGATCCTGGCCAAGACCATCAACTGTGAAAATGTCACCCCGGACGGGGAAGCCTGTAACCATTGCCCTTCCTGTATCAGCTTTACTGACGGCGCATCCATGAACATCCACGAACTGGATGCGGCCAGTAACAACTCGGTCGACGATATCCGTTCGCTGGTGGAACAAGTACGTTTCGCCCCCCAGGCCGGCAAATACAAGGTCTATATCATCGATGAGGTGCATATGCTCAGCACCTCCGCCTTCAACGCCTTTCTAAAGACCCTGGAAGAGCCGCCGCCCTATGCCATCTTTATCCTGGCTACGACGGAAAAGCACAAGATCCTGCCGACCATCCTGTCCCGCTGCCAGATCTTCGATTTCAAACGGATCACCCCGGCAGATACGGTAGACCACCTGAAGGAGATCTGCGAAAAAGAGAACATCCATGCCGAGAAACCGGCCTTACAGGTCATCGCCCAAAAAAGCGAGGGCTGTATGCGGGACGCCCTGAGCATCCTCGACAAGATAGTAAGCTTCACCAATGGGGAACTGAACTACCAGAACACCCTGGAACATTTGAATATCCTGGACGCCGACTATTATTTCCGTATCCTGGACGCCATGCAACAGCAGAATCTGTCGGACGCGTTGCTGACCTATGACTCCATCAACCGGAAAGGATTCGAAGGCGACCTCGTACTCAACGGTCTGGCCGAATTCGTCCGTAACCTCCTGGTCTGCAAAGACGAGAAGGTAGCGGTCCTGCTGGAAGTCGTGGAAAGTTTCCGCGACCGGTATATCACCATCGGCCGCAACACAGATACCTCCTTTCTGATCAGCGCATTGAATGTACTCAACGACGCCGAGATCAATTATAAATCCGCCCGCAATAAGCGGCTGCATGTCGAGCTTGCCCTGATAAAGCTTTGCTACCTCGCACAGGCCTTGCAACTGACGGGAGGAGATGGCGCAAAAAAAAAACAGCCTGACGCCGCGAGGCCGGTATCCTTCCGGAATATCCCCGCAATGGAACTGGTTCGGCGCCCCGCAGGACAACCGGCGGACCCCGTGGAAAACCCGGCGCCCCCCGTGGCAGGCAGCGGCGCAAAACTGATGGTCGAAAAAGGAGTCGCCGAAAAACCCATCCCGGGCTCTGTGCCCACCGGATCACACCCAGCCGGCCAGGGTACCGCACCGTCAACCACCTCCCTGGGATCCTTATCGAGGATCAGGCAGCAGTTTGCGGCCAAGCAGCAAAATGACGGGGCTGCCAACAGCCTCTCCCTGGAGCCGGAAGCCCTGCACAAAGCCTGGCAGCAATACGCCGACTATCTCCGGGAAAACCGTAACCCTGCCGTACAATCGCTCGAACTGGCTACCCTGCGGATCACGGACCCCACCACTTTCGAAGTCGTTACCAGCAATAACCTCGAACAGAAGTTCGTGGAACAGGAAAAACGGAATTTGTCGGACCACCTGCAAAAAGTGTTTGCAAACAAAACGATCTCCTTCACCGTGATCATCGAAGAAAAGGAGACCGTCGACGAGGAACCCGCGGACCGCCCCCTGAACAAGCGGGAACAGTTTCTGCAAATGGTAGAACAATATCCCCTGGTAAAAGAGCTGAAGGACCGGTTAAAACTTGAGTTGGACTATTGACCACCCCGGGCCGGGCGCCCGGCAAGGAACAAGACATGCAGCAAACAAATGTTAAAACCGTTTTCCGGGCACTGACAAACTACCGATTGGCGGGGAATTTGCCAATATTCACTTAAATCTATGACAGGCAACTCGACAAGTCCTTCAAAAACACAGATCTTCCAAACGAATTCACCAGGCCGCTGGCAGCGCTTTAAATGGGGCGGCCGGTTCTTGTTGTTTTGCCTGATCCTGGGGGTGGTCATCTTCTACGTGGCTGTCTCCCGCGATTATAAGCCAGCCCTACCCCGGATGAAGGAACAAAGCCAGTTGTACAAAAAGGTCCTCGACACCAATCGCAGCTTCCTGTTCAAGAACTCCCTCATCGAACAATATGGGGGTTTCCGCAAATATATCAACGAGAAAGTCCCCTACCGCGGCGGCGCCTTCCCCGGTCAGTCAAAAAAGGATTCAGAAAGGATGGCCCTCCAGCATTCGAAAAATGCCGACACCAGCTTCCGGTCCTTCACCAAATTCCCTACCGGCATCCGGGCTGCCTTCTACGTGGACTGGGACGCCCAGTCCTTCCTGTCCCTCCAACAGTACATCGACAAGATGAACCTGGTCATTCCCGAATGGATCTTCATCGATCCTACCGCGGATACCGTCTATACGGACATCGATTCGCGTGCCTGGAATGTCATGAAAAGATCGGGGGTGAAGATCCTGCCCATTCTTTCGAACAACTACAAGGAATTATTCCGTGGGGATGCCGTACACCGCATCATCAACGACCCGGTGAAGAAACAACGCCTGATCAACGACGTCATCAGGATCCTCGAGAAGAATGACTTCATCGGGGTCAATGTCGACTTTGAAGAGCTGGAAGAAAAGAACAATGACAAACTGGTGGAATTCCAGCGCGACCTGTACGATCAGTTGCATGCCAAACACCTGCTGGTCACCCAGGACATCATCCCCTTCAACGAGGATTATAATGTCGGTCAATTGTCCAAATACAACGACTATGTGTTCCTGATGGCCTATGACCAGTATTCGGACAATTCGGGTCCCGGCCCCATCGCGCACCAGAAATGGATCGAAGGAGCAGTAGATGCCGCCGTGAAACAGGTTCCCGTGCAGAAGCTGATCCTCTGCCTGGCGGCCTACGGTTATGACTGGCGGTTGGGCAAGGAGATGTCCAGCCGTACCGTGAGCTATCAGCAGGCACTCTTCACCGCCAAGGATAACGAGGCGATCATCGACTTCGACAACGACTCCTATAATCTGCATTATGATTATGACGACGAGAACAATGTCCGTCACCAGGTGCAGTTCACGGATGCGGCGACCATCTTCAACGCCCTGCGTTTTGCCACAGAATATGGCCTGGCGGGGACATCCATCTGGCGATTGGGAGACGAAGACCCCCGCGTCTGGTATTTTTACGACGAAGACATGCAGAGGTCGGCCATGGGACATTTCAACTTTTCGGAGTTCGGCAAAGTGGATGCAATGGCAGACGCGGACTTTGTGGATTATGAAGGCAGCGGGGAAGTACTCGACATCATCGGCACCCCCACCAACGGCCGCATCACCCCACAGGTGAACACCGGCGAAATGCTGATCAGCGAAGAGACCTATGACAGCCTCCCTTCACGATTCGTCGCCCGGAAATATGGCACCACCGATTCCATGAAGCTGGTGCTCACCTTCGACGACGGTCCGGACCCGAACTACACCCCGAAAATTCTCGACATCCTCAGCCAATACCATGTACCGGCCACCTTCTTCGTAGTCGGCATCAACGCGGAGAACAATATCCCCATCGTAAAACGGGAGTTCAGAGAAGGACATGAGATCGGTAATCATACCTTCACCCATCCGAATATCGCCAAGGTGAGCACCCGCAGGGCCATCCTCGAAATGGAGTCGACGCGATTGCTGATCGAATGTATCACCGGCCGGAGCACGATCATGTTCCGGGCCCCCTACAACGCGGATTTCGAACCCGAGAAATGGGAAGAGCTGATCCCCGTAGCCATCGCAAGGAAAATGAACTACCTCGATATCGGGGAGTCCATCGACCCGTTGGACTGGGAGCCGGGTACGCCCGCGGACAGTATCTATGACCGGGTCATCCGGCGAAAGAACGAGATGACCAAGGCGGGGCTCAGCGGAAACATCATCCTCCTCCACGATGCGGGTGGGGACGGCCGGGAAGCCACGGTAGAGGCATTGCCGCATATCATCGAATATTTCCAGCGAAAGGGCTTTCACTTCACCACGGTGGCCGACATCCTCGGAAAGACAAAAGATGAAATGATGCCGCCGGTACCGAAGGGAAGCGGTTATTATCTGCTACAGATCAATTATTATTTCGCGGAACTCGGCTACTGGAGCGGTCATATTCTTTTCTCGGCCTTTATCGTCTTTATGATCCTGTCGGTCAGCCGGGTCCTTTTTATCGCGTTCATCGCCACCAAGGAGCATTTCCGGGAAAAGAAATACGGACTCCAGCCTTTCTGGTTGCCGGATGGCCGGGATGCGCCACTGGTAAGCATCATCGTGCCCGCCTATAACGAAGAGATAAATGCCGTTGGCTCGGTGCAAAGCCTGCTTAAAGGGGATTATCCCAACTTCGAGATCATCTTTGTCAACGACGGCAGCCTCGACCAGACCTATGAAAGGGTAAACGAAGCTTTTGCGGATAACCCGAAGGTAAAAGTCTATAATAAACCCAATGGCGGGAAGGCCTCGGCGCTCAACTTCGGCATCAGCCGGAGCGATGCAGAGTTTGTCATCTGCATCGACGCAGATACGAAGCTGAAACCGGACGCGGTTTCGCTGATGATGGAACATTTTAACACGGTGCGGCCGGGACGCAAGGAAAGACACCAGGGGCCGGTAGGAGCCGTTGCCGGCAACGTAAAAGTGGGTAACCAGGTGAACCTCATGACCCGCTGGCAGGCCATCGAATATATCAGCAGCCAGAATTTCGACCGCAAGGCGTTCTCTTATCTGAATGCCATCACGGTCGTCCCGGGCGCTATCGGCGCCTTCCGCAAAAAAGCCATTGAAGAGGCAGGCGGATTTACCCACGATACCCTCGCCGAAGATTGCGACCTTACCATCCGCATCCTGCGTTGCGGGTATGTCATCGAGAACGACAACCGGGCCATTGCAATGACGGAAGCGCCGGAGACCCTGAAGCAGTTCTTTAAACAACGGTTCCGCTGGAGCTATGGGGTCATGCAAACCTTTTGGAAGAACAGGGACGCACTGATGAACTGGAAATACCGTTGGCTGGGTTGGGCTGCTTTGCCAAACATTCTGATCTTTCAATATATCATTCCCTTTGTCATTCCCGTGGCCGATTTCTTTATGATCGTCGGCTTGCTGACGGGTAATGCTTCGAAGATCGGCGGTTACTATCTCGTCTTTATGCTGGTGGATCTCGCCGTGGCCCTGCTGGCCTTCTCCTTCGAGCGGGAAAACCTCGTCCGCCTGATATGGCTCATCCCGCAACGGCTTATCTGGCGCTGGCTGACCTGGCTGGTGCTGTTCAGGGCCGTACGCCGGGCCCTCAAAGGAGAGCTTCAGCACTGGGGTGTATTGAAGCGCACCGGCAACGTAAAAGTGGTCTGACCGGTGCGGAATTGGCCATTTTGTGTTAATTTCACGGCTCGATTTGATATTCATCTATTCTAAATAAGACAATGCGTTATGGCTGAAGTTATTTTAATGCCCCGGTTAAGCGATACGATGACCGAAGGAGTGATCGCAGCATGGCATAAGAAAGTGGGCGATCCTGTAAAAAAGGGCGAGTTACTGGCGGAAGTTGAGACGGACAAGGCGACGATGGACCTCGAAAGTTATAAAGACGGTACCTTATTATATACGGGCACGGACAAGGGCGGCAAGATCCAGGTAAATGACCTGCTGGCGATCATCGGCGCACCCGGAGAAGATATTTCCGCACTCGTCAAGGGAGGCGGAGCCGCAGCGCCAACGTCTACTCCTGCAGCAGCACCAACGGCCGCCCCTGCGGCAACAACCTCGCCCGCACCCACCGCGGCGGTGTCACAATCAGCACCGGCCACCGGCGGCATCGACCTGTCCAAACAGGAAGAGGTCATCCTGATGCCCCGGCTGAGCGACACGATTACCGAAGGAGTGATCGCCGACTGGCACAAGAAAGTAGGAGATACGGTGAAGAAAGGAGATATCCTGGCAGATATCGAAACCGATAAGGCGACGATGGAACTGGAAAGCTATAAAGAAGGGAAACTGTTATTTATAGGCGCACAAAAGGGAGAGAAGATAGCGGTCAACGATCTGTTGGCTGTCATCGGGGATGAAAAGAAGGTCAATCTCGACCAGATAATTTCCGTCTCAAAAAATAAGGGGGTTGCCGGCCCCGTCGCAGCCCAGGCAACGCCGGCTGCGCAAACCACTGCTACAGCCGTACCCGCAGACACCGGTCACATCGCCGATCACTCCGGGCTTTCGGTCAGCGCCGATGGCCGGATCAAAGCCTCCCCCCTGGCCAGGAAACTGGCCGCGGAAAAAGGGATCGATATCTCCAAAGTAGCAGGCAGCGGCGACAATGGCCGCATCGTAAAGAAGGATGTGGACAGCTATACACCATCCAAGACCGCGCCGGCGGCCGCCACACAACCCGCCTCCACGGGTAAGCCAACCGCCCCGGCCGTACAGGGCCAGGAAAGCTACGAGGAAGTACCCGTTTCACAAATGCGGAAGGTGATTGCCAAACGGCTGGCCGAAAGCAAGTTCTCCGCTCCGCATTTCTACGTGACGATGGCCATCGACATGGACAAGGCCGTAGAAGCCCGGGGGAAATTAAACGAAGTATCTCCTGTAAAGATCTCCTTCAACGACCTCGTGCTGAAGGCAGTAGCCGTGGCGCTGAAACAGCACCCCGCCATCAACAGCAGCTGGCTGGGCGACAAGATCCGGATCAACCATCACGTAAGCATCGGGGTGGCAGTCGCCATCGAGGATGGGCTGCTGGTGCCGGTAGTTCGCTTCGCCGATACAAAAACCCTTTCCCAGATCGCCGCCGAAGTAAAAGACCTGGCGCAAAGGGCAAAAAATAAGAAATTACAGCCCCCCGACTGGGAAGGCAGCACCTTCACTATTTCCAATATGGGGATGTTCGGCGTAGAGGAATTTACCGCGATCATCAACCAGCCCAACTCCTGTATCCTGGCGGTCAGCTCCATCCAGCAGGTTCCTGTTGTAAAGAACGGGGCGATCGTACCGGGCAATGTTATGAAGCTTACCTTGAGCTGCGACCACCGGGTGGTGGACGGAGCTTCGGGATCTGCCTTCCTGCAGACGGTAAAGAGCCTTTTGGAAGAGCCGCTTCGTATGATGATATAAGAGAGTCCGGGTTAGATAAATTTCTATAACCCCCCATCAGTGTTAGCATGTAGCTGGTCTACATTCTTTTATCTTCATGGAAGGTAATTCAGGGACTACTGTATTTTTAAGAGGGTTAAACAACCCCGGTTAATGCTTCTGAGGTAGTCTCTAAATTACCTTTTATGAAGCAATACCTTAGCCTCCTGCTCCGACTAGACCTGTTCATCCGCCAGAAAGGAACAGGCTCTCCACCCGAATTTGCCCGGAAAATGGGCATCTCTGAACGAAGCCTTTATGAATACCTGAAAGTCCTGAAAGACCTGGGCGCTCCCATCCGGTTCTCCCGGCAGGATCATTCCTATTACTACGAGATCGACGGACAATTCCATATCAGCTTCCTGTAAAGCCACCGGAACCAGGGGAATAGTCAACGAAAAAGCCGCCTCATAGACATGAGGCGGCCCTTTAAACCTTATCCTTTCGAGTCTTCTATGGAAATAGACGGCTCTCAAGAACTGTGTCCTTGCTGTTCCAACCAAACTTTAACTGTTAGAAAAAATCTTTCAGGTACGGCAGGCTAAATGTCACCTGCTGTTGTATTAACGGCCAGCCCGCCATCCTGAAGAGCCTTAACCTGGGGGACTGTGTTGAGTAAACCGTTGCTGAAACAAATATAACACAAAAATAAGTGCGGCCAAAAAAGACCGCAAAAATTCTTTAAAATATTTTTCCCGCCATTTTGTCCGGATTGCTTACCTTTGCGTCCGTTATATCTCCTTTCTAATCACTTTCGTGACAACCTTCTGTACACACTCCTGAAGGATATTGATGAGTAGATGGGCTTTTTTCAATATTAAATAGAATCATTTTGTCATTTCAACATCTCAATCTCATTGAGCCTTTGTTAAAGGCTTTGAACGATGAGGGGTACACCATACCCACACCTATCCAAGAACAGGCCATACCGATCATCCTTGAACGCAAAGACCTTCTGGGCTGCGCACAGACAGGCACCGGAAAGACCGCGGCATTCGCCCTCCCCTTACTCCAACTATTATGCGAAGACAATGCGGGAGTAACCGAATCTACCCGCCACGGCGGCTCACGGCCCATAAAAGCCCTGATCCTTACGCCTACCCGTGAGCTGGCCATCCAGATAGACGAGAGCTTCGCCGCCTACGGCAGGCATACCGGTCTCAAACATACGGTCATCTATGGCGGCGTTCCACAACACTCCCAGGTACAGACCCTGCAACGGGGCGTAGATATCCTCGTAGCCACTCCGGGAAGATTGATCGATCTCAGCGACCAGAAACTGCTCAGCCTGAAGGACATCAAATACTTCGTCCTCGATGAGGCCGACCGGATGCTGGACATGGGCTTTATCCACGACGTCCGGAGGATCCTGACCCGCCTTCCCCAGAAAAGACATAACCTGTTCTTCTCGGCTACCATGCCGCCGGAGATCCAAAAATTGTCGGGTTCCATCCTCGTCAACCCTTCCAAAGTGGAGGTTACACCGGCATCTACCACCGCAGAGACGATCAATCAGTCCCTGTATTTTGTAGAAAGAAAGGACAAGAAAAGCTTGTTGCTGCATATTTTGAAAGCAAGCGATATCCCCACCGCCCTAGTCTTCACCCGGACCAAACATGGCGCCGACAAAGTAGCGCAAGGGTTGACCCGGGCAGGCATCCGCGCCGAAGCCATCCACGGCAACAAGTCACAGAATGCACGGCAACGGGCCCTGGTGAACTTCAAGAACAGGCAGATTCGCATACTGGTCGCGACAGACATCGCGGCCCGGGGCATCGACATCGACGACCTCACCCATGTTATCAACTTCGAATTACCCAATGTACCGGAAACCTACGTACACCGCATAGGCCGCACCGGCAGAGCGGGAGCCAGCGGAACAGCCCTCTCCTTCTGCGACGGGGAAGAAAAAGAATTCCTGCGGGATATCCAGAAGCTGATCGCCCGGCAGATCCCGGTGGTGGAAGACCATCCGCATGTCATGCATGGCGGTTTGTCCGTATCCTCCGCAGCATCGGAATCCATGACCGCCCGGTCCGAACGGTCGGACAACGGTAGAAATAATAATGGCGGCAACGGCGGAAGGAATAACAACGGCGGGGGCAATCGCGGCAGGGACCAACAACGCAGAGGAGGCCAGCAACAGCAAGGCAGCCAGCGGCGGAACGGCTCCAATAACTCAAGCAATAATTCTGGCAATAACGCTGGCAATGGTGCCCAGGGCGGTCAGCAACAAAATAATCAACAACAAGGTCGTCCGCCAAGACGCGAACAAAGACCTGAACGCGAACAACGCACGGAACAAACCGACCGCCAGGAGTTGGGGATCGAACGAATCGAACGCGCCGAACGCGCCGAACGGCGACCCGAACCACAACGTGACCGGCAACCCGGCGGCACGGAGCGCGTCGCGAAAGAACGACCAGAACCACAACGGGAAAAACGGCCCGAACCACAGCGCGACAGACGGCCGGAACGACCCGAACGACCTGAGCGCGACAGGCAGCAACCAATCGCGGAACGCCCCGAAAAAGGCCGCCCCGCCCCTGAAGTAAAAAAAGAGCCAAAAGCTCCGTTGGATGATAACGGTTTACCGTTCAAGGTCAACCAGGCGGCCGGCGACGAAAAATGGTAGATTTTGCCTAGTTTTACGCGGCATGCTATTCACTTTTCTACTGTTGGCAGCCTGGGCTTCCCCGGAGCCGGTCTCCCCACCGCGCTCCGCACCACCCGCTGGTGTCGAAGCCCTGCTGTCCCGCCAGCAGTATGAGCGTTTCTTTCCGCATCATCACCCGCTATATAGCTACGAGGCTTTTATAAAAGCAGCGGCTTATTTCCCTTTATTCGCCGGAGAAGGTTCTCCGGAGATGCGCCGACGGGAATTGGCCGCTTTTTTTGCGCATGCCGCACACGAGACCACCAATGGTGGACGGGGGGCAGCCGGCGGCCCCTATGCCTGGGGGCTGTTTTACACCGAAGAACTGGGCTGCGCCGATGGACATTGCAAAGTGTACAATACAGGCGGTAACAGCCCCTATAAACCCGCACCGGGTAAATCCTACTACGGCCGCGGCCCCTTACAACTGAGCTATGCCTACAACTATGGACTGGCGGGCGCAGAAATGGACCTGCCCCTTTTAGCCAAACCCGAACTGGTAAGCCAGGACGGGATCACCGCTTTCAAAACTGCCCTGTGGTTCTGGATGAGAACACAGGCCCCAAAACCTTCCTGTCACGACGCTATCTGCGGCAAATGGCAACCCACGACGGAAGACCGCCGGCTTAAACGCATCCCGGGTTTTGGGATGACCATCAACATCATCAACGGCGGCATCGAGTGCAGGAGCAATGACCCGGCGATAAAAGAGAACCGCGGCGACCGCATCGGTTTTTACCGGCGCTTCGCCGGATTGCTGGGCACGACGGTAGAACAGGATTGCGACTGCGCAGACATGGCCCCTTACGGCAACTAAATCATACACATGAACCTGACCAAAACGAATCTTCTTCGCATCTGGCATTCCCACTGCCTCTCCATCGCCCTTTTTGCCTATATCCTCATCGCAGCCATCGCCGCCACACAAGGCCTGCTGGCAGGTCCGAAGATCTATGTACCCGGAGGTCGGCCCTACATCGACTACAATAATTTCCGCATCTTCAAATTCTCCTTTTATCATCTTATCCAGAACAAGGATATCTACCAGCTCTTCCCGGACGACCATTGGGATCTGTACAAATACAGCCCGGGTTTCGCCCTTTGCTTCGGACTCCTCTCCTGGATGCCGGACACCATCGGCCTGTTGTTGTGGAATCTCATCAATTCGCTTTGCCTGTTTGCCGGCATCCGGATGCTGCCGGGACTCGATGCCGAAAAGAAAAGCTGGATCCTGCTGTTCTGCCTGCTGGAGATGCTGCTGTCGATCCAGAACACCCAAAGCAACGGACTGATGGCCGGGCTCATCGTCCTCGCCTTTGCCTTTGCAGAACGCCGGCAATATATGCTGTCAACCCTTTGCATTGTTTTCTCGTTCTATATAAAAATCTACGGCGCCCTGGCATTCGCATTCTACCTTTTTTACCCTGGTAAACCCCGCCTGATCGGCTGGACACTTTTCTGGATGGCGTTCTTTGCGCTGATCCCGCTGGCCGTTGTCAGCGGCCCCCAACTGCTTTTCCTGTATAAGAGCTGGCTTCACCTGTTGATGAATGACCGTTCGGCGTCCACAGGAGTTTCGGTGATGGGGATCCTGGTAAGCTGGTTTCACCTGGACGGGGCCAAGAATATCGTGACAGCAGCCGGCGCCCTGCTTTTCCTGCTACCACTGATCCATATCCGCCGGTACGGGGATCTTTCCTTCCGGCTGCTGTACCTGGCTTCTGTGCTCATCTGGATGGTCATCTTTAACCACAAAGCCGAATCACCCACCTATATCATCGTCATGAGCGGCATCGGCATCTGGTACTGGAGCCAGTCCCCGGATCCCTTGAACCGGGTATTACTCATCCTCTCCTTCCTGCTGATCACGATGTCCGTCTCCGATCTCGTACCCGCACCAGTACGAAATGGCTTTATCCGCCCATACGGGATAAAAGGGGTAATGGCGGTGGTCATTTGGGTTCGCATCCTGTACGAGCAACTCACCTTACGGTATAAACCGCCTGTCGAAACACACCCAATATGAAAAAAACCTCCTCCACCCTGCAGTTGCTACGGCTGCCGTTCTCTTTTTTCCTGATGCCGGTATATTGGTTCGCGCTAAGCCAGGTGGTGGACAGGGACTGGGGACGGGCATTGCTGATCTTCGTGATCCTGCACGGGCTTGTCTACCCCGCCAGCAACGGGTACAACAGCTATATGGACCGGGATACGACGCCCATCGGCGGCCTGGAGCATCCCCTGCAACCGACCCGCCGGCTTTTTTGGGTATCCTTGATAATGGATGGTTCGGCGCTGGTCCTGGGCTGTTTTATCGGGCCTTACTTCGTGATCGGCCTGGCGGTCTATATCCTTGCATCACGGGCCTATAGTTACCGGGGCATCCGCCTGAAGAAATACCCTTTTATCGGCTGGTTGACAGTGATCAGTTGCCAGGGCGCCCTCGTCTTTTTCCTGGTCTTCCAGGGCAGTCATAAAGTGGGGGCATTGCTGGAAAGCTTAACCGTTCCGCCGGAGGCGATGCTCGCCTGTTCCCTTTTGCTGGGCGGTTTTTATCCCCTCACCCAGATCTATCAGCACGAGGCCGACCGGAAGGACGGAGTAAAGACCCTGAGCCTGGTACTAGGCTACCGCGGCAGCTTTATCTTTACGGGTCTGATCTATGGTGTGGCATTTCTCATCCTCGCCCATTACCTTATCTTTACTTACCTGGAATTCAAAGAATTTTATGTTCTGGCAACCTGTATGCTTCCGGTGATCGTTTATTTTATGATATGGGCTGTAAAAGTGTGGCGGAACCCGGAGGAGGCAAATTTTGCTAATACCATGCGTATGAACCTTCTGGCGTCGGTTTGCACCAATGCCGGATTTATCGCCATACTGGTGATCGGGTCCTGAACACCGGCAGTGGTCCCATCTTTGCAGGTTTACCCATGTATATGAAATTAAGTACACGCTATTGAGTAAGATCATTTCTATAGGAACCGCAGTACCCGCCCATCGGCACCGGCAGGAAAATATCCTGCCTTTTATGCAGCAGATCTATGGTCTGGAAAAAGAAGCCGCCCGGAAATTGAAATTCCTTTACCATCAAAGCGGCATCGAATCCCGCTATTCGGTCATTCCGGATTATTCCCTGCCCGCAAGGCAATGGCAATTCTATCCGCCGACAGAGAACCTGGAGCCCTTCCCTTCACTTGAACTCAGGATGGAATGGTACCGGCAGCATGCGGCGCCCCTATCGCTGAAGGCTATCCACGACTGTCTGCAAGGGATGGACGCCCGGGAGATCACCCATCTCATCACGGTGAGCTGTACCGGCATGAGCGCACCCGGACTCGATCTGGAACTGGTGGAGGCCCTGGGATTGCCACCAACGGTATTCCGCACTTCCGTCAATTTTATGGGCTGTTATGCCGCCGTACACGCCCTGAAACTGGCCAACGCCCTGGCGGTTACCGGTTCCGGCGCAAAGATCCTGATCGTTTGTACTGAGCTGTGCACACTCCATTTCCAACAGGAGCCAACACTCGACAACATGCTCTCGAGCCTTCTTTTCGCCGACGGCTCGGCTGCCACGCTGGTCGTATCGGACGAACATCCCAAAAAAGGGCTGCGGCTAAAGCAATTCTATTCGGAGATCGCCCCGGAAGGCCGGGGGGATATGAGCTGGGATCTCTCCTCTACCGGATTCCGGATGACGCTGACCAGCTATGTCACCGATCTTATCCGCGCGGATTTTGCCGGCCTGGTCCGCAACGCCCTCGGAAAGGGCAACATCGAACCGCAACAGATCAGTCATTGGTGTATTCACCCGGGAGGCAAAAAGATCCTGGATGCCATATACACCTGCCTTGGCTTTACCAACGGCCATTTGGACCATAGTTATGCTGTTCTGGAGCAGTTTGGGAATATGTCTTCTCCAACCATCCTCTTTGTGCTCAAACGCATCCTGGAAGACCTTCCTGATAGCCAGCCAAATTGTATATTCGGGGCGGCTTTTGGTCCGGGCCTTACCATGGAAACCTTTATCGCCACAACGAATTAATACTTTCCTATGCCTGGCAAACCCGATTTTTCAAAGCGCAGCTATCAAAAGGAATTGCTGGACGGGGAGGGGTTGCCCTTTCCCGATATCCAGCGGAATATGCTGGAGCTGGATTTTATCAATACCTGGCTGGGGGGACATGCCATCAGCATCCGGGGCCTGGCCTCCCTTGCCCGTGGCCGGCAGCGGATCCACCTTTGCGAGATCGGCTGTGGCGGTGGGGACAACCTGCGGGTATTGAGCCGGTGGTGCCGGCGACGGGGCATCGAAGTGCGCATAACCGGCATCGACAGCAATGTACACTGCCTGGAAGTGGCCCGCCGGCGGTGGACGGAGGATAATGCGACATGGATCCACGCCGATTACCGCGAGGCATCCTTCGAAGCCGGGAAACCGGATATCCTTTTTTCTTCGCTGTTCTGTCATCACTTCACCGATGAAGAACTGGTCTCCCAGCTTCAGTGGATGGACGAACATGCCGCGCTGGGCTGGTTCATCAACGACCTGCAACGGCATCCGTTGGCCTGGTATTCGATCCGTCTCCTGACCACCTGGTTCTCGGCATCCTACCTGGTGAAGAACGATGCGCCCTTGTCCGTGTTGCGGGGGTTTAACCGGCAGGAATGGGAAGTTCTTTTGCAAAAAGCAGGAGCCGGCGCTTATTCGGTACAGTGGAAATGGGCATTCCGGTGGTTGGTAAGTTGCGGTCGGCGGGAACTCCGGTCGCGGTAAGGAGCAAATCGATATGTATGATGTCATCATAGCAGGGGGTGGCCTGGCAGGGCTGGGACTTTCGATCCAGTTGGTCAGGGCCGGTTACCGGGTAGCGCTTTTTGAAAAGGAAAGGTATCCTTATCACAAGGTCTGCGGGGAATATATCAGCCTGGAAAGCTGGAATTTCCTGGAAGAGCTTGGTTTGCCCCTCAGCGACTGGAACCTTCCCATCATCCGTACCCTGTTAATGTCTGCCCCCAACGGCCGGTCCATCCGCCAGGAATTGCCGCTGGGAGGGTTTGGGATCAGCCGTTACCGCCTCGACGCAGCACTGGCGGATATCGCCCGCTCGGAAGGAGTGGAGCTGTTCGAAGCAACCCGGGTGACGGATATCGTATTTCAACGGAACAGCTTTACCGTCCACACCAGCGCCGGAGCCTTTTCGGCCAGGGTTGCCTGTGGGACATACGGAAAGCGGAGTAACCTGGACCTCCGGTGGCATCGGGCATTCATCCGGCAACGGTCTACCCGGCTAAACAATTATGTAGCCGTCAAATACCATGTCACCGCAAATCTGCCCGCCGATGAGATAGCCCTTCATCATTTCCCCCAGGGGTATTGCGGTGTCTCGAAGATCGAGGACGACCGGTACTGTCTTTGCTATATGACGAAGGCCGCCAATTTGCAGGCCAGCGGGAATTCTATCCCGGAATTGGAAAAGCGCATCCTCCGGCAGAATCCGTATCTCGAAAAATTATTTGCCACGACTGTAAGCCTTTACCCACAGCCGGTGACCATCGCGCAGATCAGCTTTGAGAAAAAGACCCAGGTCGAAAACCATGTATTGCTCATCGGCGACGCGGCCGGCATGGCTCCCCCCTTGTCCGGTAATGGGATGAGCATGGCCCTTCATGGGAGCAAGATCGCATTCACCTGCATTGACTCCTTCCTGAAAGGAGAAGTTGCCCGCTATGAGCTCGAACAGGAATGGATCGATCAGTGGAACAGGCAATTCGGAAAACGGTTGTGGATGGGCCGCATCTTACAGGGGTGGTTCGGGACCACGGCCCGCACAAATCTTTTAGTATCTTCGTTGAGATCTTTCCCAAAAATTGTCTCGTATTTGATACGACAAACTCACGGTCAGCCGTTCTAATAACCTCCAGTCTCCTGATGAGGCCCCCGTAGCCCTATATCCCACCGAAGATACCAACCCAATCCTTTGACTGTCATTGAACTGCAAAAACAAACGCATGAAATTCGTTGTCCCGGTGGCATGTTTTCTTTTCATCTGTATTGGGAGTGTCGGATTGAGAGC
>Ga0206888_1070_pt1 | contig 30112 bp, 34 predicted proteins | sample Alteio_BWOrgHeat_90_FD_153258 | JGI IMG/M metagenome (GOLD analysis project Ga0206888, IMG submission 153258) | Enriched cells from forest soil in Barre Woods Harvard Forest LTER site, Petersham, Massachusetts, United States - Alteio_BWOrgHeat_Nextera4 ... | reverse complement strand
TTCTAGTTAGTTTCATGGACAAGTTTGTCAGTATTATGGACTAGTCTTTCAGCTAATCTTTGAAATCGTTGAGGCAAATTCTCTGCCATTTGTAGTCAATGCAACATTAATTTTGTTATCTTCAATTGTTGATTCAACAAGGCCTTTTTTCTCTAACCAAACAATATGCTTTGCTAGTCTTGCATAGTTTAGATTGGTATCAAGTGATAACTGGGTCTTGCCTCCAGCGCCATTTTCTAACATGGATTTCACAATACGCGTTAGAGTTTTCATGCTTGGGTCAAAGTCAGGCTCTAAAATTTTTTTCTTAACAATTTCAATTACTTCAAAATCCTGTGCCATAAGACCCAAAATTAGTACGGGACAATCCTATATAAACTATCAATGCTAAAACGCAAATCCAAATTTTACAAGAAGAAATATTTTCATCAAATCATTACATCAAGATTTAATACACCATGAGACAACAATATACAGGGTTGCCACGAAAAGAATATAAAACAATTACCGTAAAATTGAAAACTTTTCTGAGATTTGTAAAAATTGCAAAAGCACAACACGCAAAAAATTCGAAAAGTACCAATAGTACATTCCTTGATTGTCTTCTTGATCTTCAGTCTGTGTGATTGGATCAAGACGGTTTTTTATAACAAGTTTGTTGTTTCCTATGTACGGTTAAAAAGTGGCGTAGATTTTCTCTTTTGTTATAGATGTGGCTTGAAGAATTTATTTACGATTCCCATGTTATGCTTGCCAGAGCCGATTCTGTATGTGATAAATCCATTTCGAGTCTCAAAATTATGAAAAGAGACAGGATATTCTCTTGCAAAGCCTCCAGTATCAGATAGTAATCTATTGTATGGAAAATACGCGAAAGATTCCAAATCAGCATTGTCATGTATGCCATAGGCAAGATTTGATATTTCAACTTCATATCTTACTGGATAAGGTGTGTTTCCTACTCTATTGTGCCATTCAAGACCTGTGAAATGTTTTGATATGGAAAAATCAAATGAATTTTCATCTACTTCAAAGACGAAGGAATCAGTCTGACTAGAATTTTCATCCTTGAGATGATAACTAATTCTTTGTTTTGAGGATTCCAAGACGATCTGCCGTAGATATGAATGACCCACTATTGGTTTTATCTTGAATTCGTATTTGTTTGCCCCTTCAAATATGGCGTGAAACTTGCCGTCATCATTAAATGAGCAAATGAGATTGAGCTCAACAGGAATGTGCTGTTTGTTAAATAATTCAAGAAGGTAAAGCATCCATGATTTGTCTGGAATCTTATTTCCTAAATCTGATACAATCGTAATAACATCCGATATGGTTACAGTTTGCGAAAGTTCTGATATGACCCCTTCTTGGTCTACCAGGCAATAATATCCTGACCAAAAATGCAATCTAACTTTAATTTGTGTAGTATGTAGTTTTTAGAGATTGCTAATAAATGGCAGGTTCAAATTTGTTAGTATACAGCAACTATCCCAATCTTATCTTGTACCAATTAGTACTGAAACTTTCAAAATTAAATCACTTACATGTGAACCAATCGAAATTTGTAAATTTCCTATACACTAAACGATTTGCAATTATACTTTGATTATTCCTACCTGTTTGAGTTACTGGATCCCTTTTACAAACTCATCGTCTGAAGATTGTTCCACTAGCCCACCACTCTGCATTGTTTTTAATCCAGCTTGGGATATTGTAATTTTCTTCAAGAGAAATTGGTACAAATATGATTGTAAAAATGCCTAGTAGAAATAGGATGAAAAGATAGTAATTTTGACGTGAAGACCTGTAAGACACATGCATTGATTATCTTTTGAACCTGTTTTGACAGGTAAAAAACAACAGAAATTACAAATAGAAATTAGAATTTCTTGTGTATTTACCATAATATTACATACTAGTGTACTTAATGATTCAGAATAAAATAAAATAATGAAATCCGGCTCAGATACGGAAAAAAAGAGCGCCCCGATTTCAGTGATTGTAGTAGATGATGATAAAGACATTGTAGAAGTGCTTTCCGATTTTCTTGAATTGGCAAAAATTAAAGTCTTGGCTAAATGTTATGACGGAAAATTAGCAGTTGAACTATATGAAAAATTAAGGCCAGATGTAGTTTTGCTAGATATTATGATGCCAGATTATGATGGCTTCTACGCACTGACAAAAATTCGACAAATTGATAATAATGCAAAAATATTGATGGTAACAGCTGACGCTAGAAAAGAAACTACAGCTAGATTGGAACAGATAGAAGGACTAGAAGTAGTATACAAGCCATTTGATTTCAATAATGTGCTTGAAGGAATAAGCAAATTGTTTGAAGGTCATATCGATGCAATGGCTTATCAAGGTGCAACATACAGCATACGACCCAGCACACAAATATAGTCAGATTCCAAATTTTTAATCCATTTTCATCCACAAAAAATGCAGATCCGTCATTTTTTATGCGCAATAATTGTGTCTGGTTTTTCATCAAGTTATATCTTTAATTACCTAATTATTCATCACACACAAGCGAATCTGATTCAACCAAATCCCTTTTACAAAATTCAAATGAAACCATATAGTTGGCAAAGGCTAGAAAAAAGAAAATCAGGCAAATCACCAAAAGACGGACTGTCAGAAAAACAAGATACGCGTCAAAGGTTTCCTATCGTTTAAAGGAGATTCCGATAAAACAGATTCAGGTCTGGAAAGAGGCCCAGGCAAGAAAGTTGAACAGAGAGGGAATTTCAGAGCTAGCAAAATCAATCAAAACCGAGGGGCTGCAAAATCCTCCAATGGTACAAAAAGAGGGAAACTTGTATCTTTTGATGTCAGGACAGCGTAGATTGGCTGCACTAAAAAGACTGGGTGCAAAAAAGATTCCTGTTTTGGTCTTGGCAAGAAAAACAGAATACGAGATCCCAGATGCCAAGGCAGCTTCTGTTGTTGAAAATATTCACCGCAAAAACATGAATGTAAAGGATATGGCTGATGCATGTGCATTTTTGGCAGTCAAGATGGGAAAGTCAAAGGCTGCACAGTCATTGGGACTTTCAATGTCAACGTTCAAGAAATACCACGGTTTTGCAGGAGTACCAGACAAGCTAAAAGAACTTGTGCCAAAGACAATCTCAAGGGACAATGCAACAAAGTTACATCAGATCATCCCAGATGTTTCAAAAGCAATTAAAATCGCACATCAAATATCAAAGCTTGAGCCACAAACAAAAAAGCGATATCTTAAGGTTTTATCACGCAATCCAAATTTATCCCACAAAAAGATAATGAAAAAGGCCAGATCATTTGCATTACAACAGAATGTTTCATTAAAATTGTCAAAGAGAAAAACACTTGGACTAGGTGTACAATCACGCCGCCAAGATCTACACCCAAGTGAGCTTGCAAACAAAATTGTGTCACACTGGCTTGGGAGACGAGGGTACTAGTTTTAACACCAAAAGAAACATTTTACTCAAGAGATTCAGACCTTGGAAAATGATGACTTTACCTGTGCCTAGGCTAAAGACATCAATTCAAGTTTGTTCTAGAGTGTTTTCAATTATTAATGGCGTATTTTTCTGGTAGATCAATTAGAATTAGTTCGGTTTGTTTTTCAGTTTTTATTACCAAATTATTTTCTTTCTCAATCATTGCCGCGTCTCTTGTTTGCAGCATGTTGTCGTTGAGTTTTATCTCTCCTTCTATCACAAACAGGTATGATTTTCGATCCCTGCTTTGCTTATGTTCTACCTGACTTTGAGGAGTCAGTGTTGAAAGATAAAAGGTCGCATCCTGATGTATGTGTAACGCATTTGCGTCTTTGATGTTTTCAGATATAACTACAGGTACCAGTTTGTTTATTCTTTCTTCTTTTGAAAACTTTTTCTGTTCCCATGACGGTGTGAGTCCTTTTTTATTTGCAAATACCCACATTTGCAATAGTCTCAGTGGTTTTTCTTGAGAATGGTTGGACTCTGCGTGCATTATTCCAGAACCGGCAGTCATTCTTTGAACTTCACCAGGATGTATCACTCCATGATTTCCCTGATTATCTTTGTGTTCTAGCTCACCTTCTATGACATAGGTTATGATTTCCATATCTTTATGGAAATGAGAGTCAAATCCAGTTCCTGGTTGTATGGTATCATCATTGAAGACACGAAGAGGCCCAAAGTTCATCTTGTCTGGGTTTTGATAGTCTGCAAACGAGAAATGATGGTATGTAGTAAGCCAATCCATCTCGTTTTTGTAGTGCTCATTTGCTTTGATTATTTTTATCATGTATTTAGAATGCACCATAGTTTATTCAAACTTTTCAAATTAGAACCTTCTTCGTACAATTCTTGTGCCGCCATTATTTTGAGGAGATCCTTTGCACTTGATTCAAATTTTTTATTTTAATTAACAGCAAAGGAGTTTATCGACAAAGTAAAAATGATATCCCCCTTTACACACAAAAACATGCTGTTGTCGTAAAACTTGACCAATTAAACAATCAAAATTAATTTGGCTGATTCGCAGATAACAGAACAGCTTCTTCATATCTGCATATTGAGCAAACCTTTACATTTATGTCATACACCGTCTCACATTTGGGACAGATTGTAAATGCGACAAGTGTCTTTCCATACGTATCACATTGCCAGCGGTGGTCTGATGTGGCAATCCACTCGTGTTCTTGTTGCATTTGTTGAGCCATGTTATTTTCATCTATGAACCAGATTATTAAGCCGTGCTTACATGTGTGTCAGTTCTATTGACATGCTTGTATCAGTATTATGGACAGATATGTCAGTATGACATATTTGACAGAATTATAGAATCGCATTTTAATTATAATATATATATGATTGTACCATTCATATTGTAGGTGTTTGGATAGTGAGTTCTAAAACCATCGACATTGTCAAGAATAAAATATTAGAGCCTGACTTTGAGCCAACCATGAAAACTCTAACGCGCATACTGAAAACCATCACAGATAATGGCCCGGAGGCAAAGACCAGTTTATCACTTGATACCAATCTAAACTATGCCAGACTTGCAAAGCATATTGTTTGGCTAGAGAAAAAAGGTATTGTTGAATCAACAGTTGATAAATCCAAGATTAGTGTTGGTTTGACTGAGAAAGGCAGAGTATTTGCATCAATGCTTTCAAATGACTAATAACATATTAGCCCATAAAACTGACACAAATGTAAGCGCGGCTTAATAGCTATACTAACAATAACTAATGAATAGTAAATGTATGCAAATCTTCGTCAATAACACATCTACAAATCCAGAACTTCCGGTAATTATTTGGAATAAGACCCGAGTCTTAAAATGGAATGATTTCAAAAAAAAACCCGATCCTGAAGCTAAAGCGTCAGCTAGCTCAGCAATAGGATTCGAATCAAAGCCACTTATTGAACATATTAAGACTGGAAGCAAATTCAAATTTAAAATTAGAGATATGCATCTCCATGCAGTTTTTATCCCTGATTTCTCTTGGGTAATGAAAAACGTTTGTGAGAAAGATAGTACGTTACTTCTAAAACATGAACAGGGGCATTTTGATCTGGCAGAAGAAATCACTAGAAAAACTAGAATTAAAACAACCAATCATTTTCAGAATAGATCTTTTATTGTAAAAGAAAAAGATGAAGATAAGGCAAAAAAAAATGCGATATTTCAAGTAACTAAAATAAGAAAAGAGATCGATGGTAAATTACAAAAGGAACTCAAAAGCCAAGAAACAAAATACGAGAACAAAACTAATCATGGATTAATCATAGAATTTCAAGAGAAATACAACAAGAGATTCGAAAAGTTAAGAGAATGAATGACTCTGTATGCCGATTAAAATCAATTGTGTCATGACTTGATTAGGTGTGATAACCATTTTTACTTTGTCGATAAACTCCTTTGCTGTTAATTAAAATAAAAAATTTGGAAGGGAGTTTTGTAGTGAGCTTTACAGGACTCAAACCTTCAGTGGATTCAGACTTGTGAGAGTATGATTAAGTACTGCAATAATGGTTACAAATTATGGTAGGGGGAAATGATGTAATATTATATCTGTTAGTTGCATGGGCATCTATAGTTACAACGTTACTGATCAGAACTAGACAGAAACATATCAAAGATATAGATGAATTAACGAGAGACCAGAAACTACAAGCAGCACGTACTGACGCAACAGCAAAACAACAATTAGAACGTAGTGACGCAACAGCAAAACAACAATTAGAACGCACTGACGCAACAGCAAAACAACAATTAGAACGCACTGACGCAACAGCAAAACAACAATTAGAACGCACTGATGCAACAGCAAAACAACAATTAGAACGCACTGACGCAAAAGAAGTGTCAGAAAAATTAAAGGGAGTTGCAAAAGATGAGTTTTCTGCTATGATAACCCATGAATTAAACACACCACTTGTACCAATACTAGGATACTGCAAGATGTTAAAAACATCAATGCTTGGCAGGATTGACCAAGAACAGTTAGATGCAATTGAAGTAATAGAAAAAAATGCCAAAAAACTTGAGACTCTAATAGCTGACATCATGGATGTAAGAAAGCTTGATCTTAATCAGCTGAAATTCAAAATAGCTGATCTATCTCTGGATGAGTTTTTCTCTAATCTTGATTCTGACTATAAGAAGGTTTTAGAAAATAACAGATGTCAGTTTACAACAAATCCATATGCCAAGAACCTAGTCATCAAAACAGACAAATCAAGATTGAGACAAGTTTTTGACAATCTAATAGGCAATGCAATTAAGTTTGTCCCAGAGAACAAGGGAAAGATTGAGATTGGTTGTATGGAAGAAAATAACAACCTTGTTTTTTATGTAAAAGACAATGGGATTGGAATACCACAAGAAAAACAAAAAGAACTTTTCCAAAAATTCTATCAAATTGATACGTCGGAAAGAAGATCTATTGGTGGAACCGGGCTTGGTCTTGCAATCTCAAAAGGTATAGTAGAGAAACTTGGTGGCACTATCTCGGTTGAAAGTGATGGAAAGACAGGAACTACTTTTTATATGAAATTTCCATTTTGATTGCAAATAGTGTATAATAATATAATTTGCATGGTATACGTGCTCTTATATTCTATTACTGAAATATAGAATCAGGCTATGAAAATTCTTATCATTGACGATAATAAAGATATTACAAAAATGCTCTCCAAGTATATGACGATTAAAGGACATTCGTGTTACGTTGCCAATGATGGCAAAAGTGGTCTTAACCTTATTGAGAATCAGACATTTGATGTAGTCTTACTTGACATTGCCATGCCTAAATTTTCAGGTAGTGATGTTATGGATGAATTGTGTAAAAGCGGAAAAATAAAAAATCAAAATATAGTAACATTGACGGCATCTACATTAAGCGGTGATGACGAATCAACGTTAAAAAGCAAAGGAGTTAAGTTATGTTTGAAAAAACCAATCGATCCAGACGTTCTCTTGGATCACATACGACAGTTTGAAGATATAAAAACAATATGAAGGACTTTTGATGAAAGACACCCACATAACTCGTGAAGCCCAACAGATCAAACTGTTGACTAATAGAATAAGGAAAATAACCGAAATTATAAAGAGTAAAAAATTAGAGGCTGGCTTTGAACCAAGCATGAAAATTTTATCGCGCATACTGAAAATCATGACAGAAAGCGGCGCTGAAGGCAAGACCCAGTTATCACTTCACACCAATGTAAACTATACAAGACTTGCAAAGCATATTGTTTGGCTGGAGAAAAAAGGTCTTGCCAAATCAACAATTGAAGATAACAAAATTAATGTTGGTTTGACTGAGAAGGGCAGAGAATTTGCGTCAATGATATCAAAAATTATCTGACACATTAGTTCAGAACACTGACAAATTTGTCCATGATACTAACACATATGTTAATGAAACTAATACAAATGTAAGCGTGACCTAAGAGCATTACCAACAATTAGACTAATAATGACATACATGAAAAAAGCACTCGTACGTACGGATTATAGGTAGAATATGGAAGAAAAGAATACCAGTGTAACATTCAGATTTCCAACAAAAGAATACAAGACATTAAAAAAAATTGCCAAAAATGAAAAGATAAGCTTGAATGCTCTTGTAAATAATATGATCTCACGTTTTCTTCAGTGGGACATGATCGTACAAAAAGCTGGTTGGATTGTATTTCATAAAAACACCATGAAAGAAATTTTACAATGTGTAGATGATGATAAGCTGAAAGAAATTGCTGAACGTGCGGCAGAATATCTAAAAGACATAACACTTCTTATGTCCGGCACAACTGATCTTGAAAGCTGTCTTGAAGTGCTGAGAAATAAAACCATGAATTCTGGGTTTGTGATAATGGAATCTGAGCATGAAAACAATAGAAGAATAGTCTTTCATCATGGTATGGGCAGAAAATGGTCAAGTTTCTTTAAAACTCACTATGAAAAAATGTTGGAGGATCTTGGGCATCCTGTAAGATGTGAAATTACAAATAACACACTGGTGTTAGACATATTGCCCGATGGTGTTTGAAGAGCCAGACTGTTCGAGAATCTCTGTCTGCTATTGCACTTTTGTAAAAAATAATGGTAAGCTCTTCGGAGTAGCTACAAACTCCTTTCCAAATTTTTTTATTTTAATTTAAAACAGACAAATCAAGTGCTTTCAAGTGCTTTTGGTTGCTTATTCCATATATAGCAGTGTCCCGTACAAGATAGGGTTTGGTAGTTCATTCTAAAACCGTTGACATTGCGAAGAATAAAAAATTAGAGTGTAACTTTGAACCAAGCATGAAAACTTTATCGCGCATACTAAAAACCATGGCAGATAATGGCCCGGAGGAAAAGACCAGTTTATCATTTGATACCAATCTAAACTATGCAAGACTTGCAAAGCATATTGTTTGGCTAGAGAAAAAAGGCCTTGTTGAATCAACAATTGAAGATAACAAAATTAATGTTGGTTTAACTGAGAAGGGTAGGGAATTTGCGTCAACGCTTTCAGAACTTTAGCTGACAAATTTGTCCATTCAACTAACACACTTGTAAATAAAAATAACACAAATGTAAATAAAAATAACACAAATGTAAGCGAGGCTTAATAGTATTATCAACAACCAAACTATTAATGGTAACTACAATGAAAAAAATACTTATTCTTCCTCTAGTGACCGCCATGATTTCTATTATATTTTTCTCTATCCAAGGTGTCACTGCAGCAGGTCCACTAGACCTAACAGGTGTCAACAACTTTGCTCTTCTTGCTAATACATTTACAGCTGGCGCAGGAACTACTATTAACGGAGATCTCGGATACACTGTACCACCAGCGAGTCCTCCAACAGTTAATGGTAAAACCTTCATAGCTACTGATCCTACCTATATTGCAGCAGAAGCAATTCAAGCAAAGCTCATTGCCTCCGCAAACGATCCAACACAAACAGGTGCTTGTACAACAACACTTACTGCAGCAACTGTCCTGGACAGTCTTCCCCAGCCATTAACACCTGGGATCTATTGTATAACTGGTGCTGTTTCTATAAACACAGTAACTACTCTTAGCGGTGATGGAGTTTACATCTTCAGAATGGGCGGTGCACTCAATACCGTAGCAAACTCAATGGTTAAACTAGCCGGAAATGCAAAATCTGACAATGTATTCTGGGTACCAGTAGGTGCAACAACACTTGGAGCAAACAGTGTTTTCGCAGGAAATGTATTGAGTAATGCAGCTATTACAGTAGGTACGAAGGTAAGTATGGATGGAAGAATATTGTCTGATGGAGCAGTTACTACAGGAGCTTTGGCTACAATTACAGCTCCAAAAGTTATCACACCACCAGACACCACACCCCCTGTAATTACTTTGTTAGGTCCTAATCCTCAAAGGATACAACTTGGAGGCGTCTATACCGAGTTTGGTGCTACTGTAAGTGATCCAGACAATGTTGGATTAGTTGCAATAATAGATTCAAGTGCAGTTAAAACAAGTGTAGTAGGTACATACTTGGTAACCTATAATGCAGTCGACCCTGCAGGAAATCATGCAACTCAAGTAACTAGAACTGTCGACGTAGATGCCATCACACCACCACCAGTTACTCCGGGAATTATTACATTATCTGACCAAACATCATGTCAAAAATTAGGCGGAACTTGGACTGTTGCTAGTTCAACATGCACCGTCTCTACTTTGACAATTAACTCTGGCATCACACTAGTTATTGCATCTAATGTTATTTTTAGTAACACAGGCCTTATCACGGACCTGGGCACAATTACCAACAGCGGACCTATAACCAACACTGGTACCATTACAATTGGTCCAACTGGCATTCTGACAACAACAAATACATTTAGCAACACTGGCACGATTACTTCATCTGGTACTATAACCAATAACGGCCCGGTAACAAACGGCCTCACAGGTACTATTACAAGCAGCGGCCTTATCACAAACGCACTTACTGGTACAATAACAAACTTGGGTACTGTCACCAACAGCGGACCTGTAACCAACGCTGGCACTATGACAAATAGCGGCACACTCACCAACGGTCCAACAGGTGTCATTACAGACAGCGGCACTATAGATAACAAAAACGCAGGTATAATCACCACCTCTGGTGCCATTACCTTACCAACCTCTGGGAAACTGATCAATGAGCTAGGAGGCACCGTTACCAACAGTCTCAACATAATCAACAGCGGTACCATGTCAAACTCTGGTGCCCTTGTAAGCAGCGGGCCTATTACCAACAGTGCTACAGGTACCATCGTCAACACCGCAAGCGGTCTTGTCACCAATTCCGGTATCTTGACCACCTCTGGTACTGTTACCAACAGTGGTCCTATTACCAACAGTGGTCCTATTACCAACAGTGGTGTCATAACCAACTCTGCCCCGATCATCAACAGCGCCCCGATAACAAATTCTGGTAGCATTAGCAACTCATGTGGTGGCTCTATTAGCGGTGTGGTTGTAGGTAACCCGATAAACAATACCTGCCCGCATGTTTAAAAATAACTGTACCTGAGTCATTTCCGTAATGTGGTATTCATTTAACCAAATCAAAAAATCCTAGTCATGTAAGGCTTGGACTCGGTTGAAATTGGAACCCACTAAGGGATTTACGATCTTACTTTAACACCCTTTACATTATAGCAATCCAATTAACAAACCTCAATTAGAAAATTTTTCAATCATGGTGAACTTTCAAAAAGCCCAAATCTTCGTAGATGAGCCAAGAATGCAGCTCCTGTCTTTTCATGGCGAGTAAGCATAAACATAGACAGAAATCCCTCAAAGAAGATAGCACCTTTGTCAATTACAGGTACAGCAAATGGTTCAACAGAAGCAAAAACTACGGAACCACATGATATTACCAAGATTATGGTATAATATGGGACATACTTGGTTCCCTTTGGATTATGAAATAGTGAAAGCAATTTCATATCTATAGTATATACACGTCAGATCAAGTTAAAGAAGCCGGAATTTTCATCTCAAATTTGGTTCCATTATGGAACTTGCCTGAAATTATTCAAGCCCTATGATGAAATTCTATTTCCAAGTCTTGCAAGTTTGTCAATAATCCTTTTACAAACATTTGATGCCCAAGTCTGATACCTTTGCTTCATTTGCAATTTTTGACAAATGAATCCTAATCTCATTTATCCTTTTTCAGAAAGCTTTATGATTTGCTTGAAAATGATTCTGCAATTTTCCTATTCTGTCGCTTTAATGCAAGCATGTACTGCCTTCCGGAAAGCTCTCTTTCTATGTCAAAATCTGGCTGGCTCATACTAGTTATTTCCATTTTTGGAAATAAGAAACTTGATATGTCCTAAAAGGAAATGACAACTTTTTCGTGTCTAAGGATTCATCTAATGAGTGTCAGGAGTTATGGCATTATTTTAGACCCATTTTTATGCTTAGTTTAAAAGATGCAGAGTTTTCATGTTTATGTTGAATGGTACAATTATACCTTAAAAAATCTGCGTAGGTTTTCTAAAAAAAAATTAATTGGATGAAATTATTCTTGCTCTAGTCATGGATACAGCAGCTATAACTCCAATCACAAGTATCATTCCGGCAGCCACTGGAAATTCAGGCACTGATGCAGACTTGACACCAACCGTAAACGCTGCAGTTTCAGGAGTAATTGGTTGGAATAGTATGCCGTCGACTTCAACTATTACTTGGTATGTTCCAACATCTGCAAACTGGAATGGTACTGTGACTGAGCCTTGTGCAGTATGAGTAACCGGGATTCCAAAGATTTGATTTGCTCCCTTCTTTATGAATACCTTGTAATCTACATGTTGTTGAGTCAAGTCGCTGTCCTTGGTGAGAAAACTAATGTAAAATTTGGTTTGGTTTGAAGTATCTGGTGTTCCAGGATCTGTATAGAATCCTACTTTGATACTCCCTTTGTCAGTTAGCTGCACTTGGTTTTGCTGAGTATTACTTTGATTTGATCTCGAAGATCCATCACAGTCGTAGCAAAGCTGTGCATAGCTTGGCGTAATTATCACTAGGGATAAAATCATAGATACAATTCCAATCAGAGTCAGGCATTTCACACCTGCAATGACACTAAAATGATTTAAAACGTTTGATGAAAGTAGAATTTTACCAATGTTTTTATCCGGTTGATTTTCAGTTTGTTTGCTCTTTTTTGACTTTGAGTACACGTAAAACTATCTCAACTGATAATCCAAACGCGATAACAGCAAGTGTTATCATAGCAGGCCAGAAAAAGTCAGGTGTTCCAGATCCACTAAAAATTGGTGTTCCAGATCCTGCGTGCGGATTCTGAACTGCTGCAGTTACTTTTTCTCTTGCAAGTTTGAGTATCTCCTCAAGTGATGCACCAGAACCTGTGCCGCCATCTCCCGAATAAGGTCCTCCTACTGAGTTGTAAAATGGATTGTAGCTAGTGTAACCTCCACCGCTTGGAGCTTCTTGTATTCCTTTAGATATGTTAGATATCTGTACTGTTCCCTGTAGTATAGCTGTTGCAAACCACGAGCCTATTGCAGCTATTCCTATTGCACCAAATCTGTAAATTGATTTGAATGAGTTGAACAGCGATTTGCTTGATTTGGCCTTCTCTGAAAACTTTGATGGTAAAATAACAATTGCAAATTTTGTAGCGGAGTAGTATTTCATGTCGTGTGCCTTTGTGTTTTTTCCAATCTTTGATATCTCAACTAACCCTGCGTCCTGCATTTTCTTTAGATGATATCGTACAAGCTGCAATGAATATTCAGTCTTTGTTGCAATTTCATTTGCAGTCAAAGTTTCGTCAAACAGCAATTTCAAAACTGTCCTGCTTACGTCAGTTATTAGAACCTCGCCAAGTAATTTGAGCCTCTCGTCATCTGTATCGTATATTCCTACTTTATCTACAATTGGTTGATTGGTCTTATCTGGGCTCATAGAAGTAGATACCATAATGTCTACTTCATGCTATGTAAAACTTTTGATGAAATTCTACTTTCATCAAACGCTTTATTCAATAATTCTGTATCATACATCATGATAGCAAAGAAATCACAAATCCTTGCTGGAATCATTTTTGCCTTTTTGGCAACAGCTACAATGTTGCCATTGGCTGCAGCACAGATATATCCAACTGGAAAAAACGGTCCTACACTAGAGGAAGCCCTTGCACTTGCAAGAAAAAAAATAGACGAGGTCAAAGCTCATCAAGGAGAAGGTTCTGGAACTCCTATTTTTAATTTGAATGGAGTAGTTGGTGCCTCCCTCATAGTGGGTACAGTCTTTGGGGGAATCTTCATAGCATTTGTGGTACAGGCAAAAAGACATACGATGATAAAGGTACAATAGAACAAAACCCAAGTATTTTTTTTATAATTTTATTTTGAAAATTTCTCAATGTGTTGTAATTTGTAGAGTTTTCACTAGTAATTTGACAATAGTATATTCATTTAAAAAAGTGTAGACTTCTATTTTAGCAACAGTTACAGTCAAATGTGATTTTATCGTTCAACTATAAATTTACCATCCATCCCAAGTGCTGCATGACCTGGAACAATACAAATGTAGTGATACAATCCAGTAGTTCCCGCGACAAATGTAACGTCACCAGATTCTCCTGGCTTCATCGGACTATCGGCTGTCTTATATGCTGAATTCCAAACAATCGAGTTTGGATCTTCAGAATCAATAACTACACCAAAGGCATGAAATGAGTGACTGGGATTGGTTAGGTGAATTGTGACGGTATCACCAGAGTGTACTTTGATGTCAGGATTGGCGCCTTGAGAATCAATAGGTGCATCAAATCCATACTTTGAGAAATCAGAGCTGATTTGGAAGCTTAGTGTAAAATCTATCTTGTTTCCATTTGGTGGTACAGTTCCGCCAGTTCCTACAGGGATGGAACTGTTTGAATTAGTTTTAGTGACATTAGGTGTAGTAGGAGTGACAAGTGTAGTGATGGGAGCGGCCGTAATTTTTGTTCCTGCTATTGGTAATAGTGAAGTGCATGGAAGGTCTTCAACTGGTAGACAGAGAAAAGTTCCCATATATGACATGCTTCCAAGTATCAATACAGCGGTGGCCCCCATTGAAACATACCACCACCTGAACTCCATAAAATACAGATTCTCCTAATAAAATATAAAATTATAGATGATTTTCATATCTCTTTTATTTTTATCGAGAATTGAGCAGTTCCACCATGTCCATGATAAGTTGGATTTTCTAAGATAATTCCTATGTAGTTTCCGACATTACAGGTCGTGGTAAAGAACTTGGTGTCAGAACCTTGACAGCCTTGAAAATAATTAAACGATTCTCCTTTACTAAAAAGATGATATTGTTTTTCTGATGGAATTAGATAGATATTCAAGGGACTACTTGAGTTTACTTCAAGGTAATATTTAGCTCCATACTTACCTTCAGTAAAAGAATAATACTTCGTAGCGTTTGCAGATATAATTCCATTATCCTTGTAATTCGTTTTATCTAATAGAGCAGTTACATCTGGACTTGCAAAAAATAGCAAAATGGTTAAAGCAGCACCAACAGCTACAAGTCCATAAAACCACTTCAATTAGTTGATCACTCTGCTTCACTTTCCTTTTCAAACTGGTTCTATTAGAACATGGATGTGGAAAAAATACATACAAAATGTCAGATTCTCACAGGTCTGAACCCCAGCAACAGCATTTATCTTGTGTACAGTTGGGACACAATTTTGCTGACTTGGCATTCTTGCATTCTTTAGGAAGACAATTACAATCAGCACATTTGATTTGCACAGATTATCTTGATTCTCAAGAGATTTAGAAGTTAATGATTTTATTGATTATTTGGAAGTTTACTTAAATACTTATATTCATAAACTTGCCTTGTTTGAAACGTTCTTCGAAGATAGTAATTATTTCAGGTATTGCGGTTGCTGTAATTATTTCTGCAATAGCATTAACTGTACATTATAGACTTTCAGCAATAGAAGGAAATGAACAAAACAAAAATGAAACTGCAAGTCAGATAGCAAAAGAAATAGTAGGAAACATTACTGGAAGCAAGGCACATTCAGAAGCAAGTGAATCAGCTGCACAACATGCAAAAGAATTGAACCCGTAGGTTCCATTCTGGTAAGACCTGCTACTATCACAGAATAATTTCAGATCCTAGGGGAATTTCTCAATTAGTTTAGTTCCCTCTCTTAAAACAAGTTCAAGATTCTGATCTAGTTTTCAAATTTTTTATTTAAAAAACTCTAAAACAAGTTTTTTAAATTCTGAATCTGACAGCTCTTTTCTTTTTTGTGCAAGCAACGCAGCATCGTCGCCTACAGTATATCTTAGATTAGGAGTAGGTGTTGTAATTGCATTTAATATTACTTCAGCAACCTTGCTAGACGGGCTTCCATTCTTTACAATTGAGTTTAGGGAACTTTGAAATTTCTGCATGCTCTTATAGTAAGGCGAACTTGGGTTTTGATTTTTTTGAGCTACTACCATGCCAGTGTCGAAATTGGTTTTAATTGCACCTGGTTCTATTATAACAACTTTGATTCCAAATGGTTCAAGATCATATGCAATAGATTCACTGAGGCCTTCAACTGCAAATTTTGTACCAATGTACGGTGATGACAACGGCATTGCCATTTTTCCACCTATAGAGCTAATATTTACAATAGTGCCACTTTTTTGTTCCCTCATAATGGGTAGAACTGCCTGAGTTACTCTTATCAGACCAAAGACGTTTGTTTCATACTGTGTCTTTATCTCACTCATCGATAGATCTTCAAGTGAACCGACAAGACCATAGCCTGCGTTATTTACTAGTACATCAATTCTTCCTGCATCAGACTTGATAGTTTTGATAGCGTCATTTACAGATTTTTCATCTGTGACATCTAGTTTTACGGTATGTAACAAAAGTTTTTCTCTTTTTGCTACATCTGAAATAGCTTTTGCTTTTTCTAGATTCCTCATAGTTGCATATGTACGAAAACCATTTCTTGCAAGTACAAGTGCAGTCTCATATCCTATTCCACTTGAACTGCCAGTAACAATAGCAACTTTTTGATCTGTCATTTTTGTATGTTCACTTTACGTCTCCATACTATATAATTATGAAAGGGAGTTTTTGGAAAGTAGATTAACTATTAGTAAGTGTTGGAACTGGTAAAGATCCATCTACCATCATGATCGTATTTCTGGGCCCACTAATTTGTAATTATTCTTATCCTGTAACAAAATTGCCATACTCTTAAGTTGGGCTCAATTGAAAAACATATCTTGACAGATGCAGAAATACGTCAAAGCAAGCTTCATGACATATCTCATTTTGGACTAAGATTGGCAGTAGGTGCAATCTTTATTGCTGCTGGCTTTACCAAGTTTGATCCAAGCTTTGTCACCTACCTGCCACAGATGGGCCTTCCAACAGAGCTGCAGTATCTTTTTGCAATGGAGGAATTTGTTCCCGGCATTTTGATAACAGTTGGGATATTGACAAGAATTTCTGCATCGGTTCTATCACTTGTTATGCTTGGCGTAATATTTTACATCAACAAGGCTTCGCAATTCATAGGCCCAAATGGTGCTGCGCTTCCAGTAATGCTTCTTGCAGCTTCTCTAGTCATAATAACAATCGGTCCTGGAAGAATCTCTATATCACATCTAGTGAAAAAAATTCCACGATTTCTACAGTGAGTAGGTGTTTAGCTAAATTAGTCTACCAGATCGTTTTGCCTTGTTAATTACAGCCCAGCAACAACAATCATCCCATGTACAACTTGTACAATTCTTTGAGGGTGTACTTTTTTCACATTCGTTTGGAATAAAACTGCAATCTGCACATTTTATTTTCATATTTTTATCATATTGAATCTATACTTCTTGTTCTTCTATGACAAGCATTGTTATGGTTGAGGATATTTTGTCAATTCTTCTGATTTTAGCTAGTATGTTTTTTACATCATCCATGTTTTCTGATTCTATTTTTGCTACAATGTCATATACACCGTATACTCCTTGAATCTCGTATCTCACAGATTTATCCTCAATTTTCATAATGTCTTTGATTTGTTTTATCACTTCTATCTCCGATTGGGGTTTGATATTTAGCAAAACGTATGCTGTTGGCATAATACTATTACGCATCCATTGTATATGAGGATGAATTCTTTGTATGATGAATTAAAAATTAGAAAGTTTTATCGAACGATCATGACTGGGCAGCTAGCATGGTGCATTACTTTTTGTGAGACGCTGCCAATTAGCAATTATTGAAAAGCGCAGAGTTTTCATTTTCATTTTGTACAATCTGTAATTGTAAGTATTAACATCTCTCCTCCTACACAGACCCCAGGGGGAAGAGTCACCCAATAAGTTCCATGTAATGCGGCTTTGGATGCAGAAAATGTAATAGTAACAAATGCTGATCCGTTATTTCCAATCATTTCTGATTTTGGTTCAACTAAAACATCCACTCCAGGATGGTTATTCATTCCTGCATCATGCATAAACACCACACCATTTGTTATGTTGATTTCATTTGAATACTCTGAATTGCCCCCAAAATTATGAATTGCATTTATCGAGATGAGATACGTAATGGTCCCATTATGTCCTGGTTCTAATACAAAATTTAGTGTGCCAGGATAAGCAGTGTAGTTGTAAATACCATAAAATCCAGTAGCATTAAGAATTTTACCTGAGGCTTCAAAATTAATAACAGGACACAGAGTGGCTCCCGGAGGACCAGCGATTGCATATTGATGAGGTATCTGAGAAACACATGATGGAATAATTTGTGCTGTCGGGCTTGCTGTTTGATTTGTTTTCAGTCGAGAGGGTGTTTGCACTAGTGGTGCTTGAATCGCTTCTTTTGCCCATCCACTCTGAATTAGCTTTGTTGCTGTTTGTGGTTTTACACATGCAGGAGATCCATCTTCTGCTTTGAGAATTAGTTGAAAACCTGTATTACATATTATGCCATCAGAGGGACTTCCACATATAGTGAGTTGTTGTAATGGTAGCATAAGCATTCTTTTTGATTTGACATTACAATCATTTGAAACCATAGGCGGCGGTGGAGGTATTACTGGAAGGCCTTCCTCTACAGTTTGATTGCCGTATATGAAATCAATCTTGTATGAATCCAGAGCAGATTTTCCGGTCACAGTAATCTGATACCAAAATAATTTATCTGAGGTTATGTTACCAGCCGTAATAAGATCTGTTTTATACAGAAAGTTATTTTTAAAGATCTTTATGACAACAGGTTGTCCTGTTTGTACTGTACCGACATTTCCGCCAAATTCAACTGTCTGACTATACGTACCATTTTGATAATCAGCTCCTTGGACATTGCCCGTTTTTACTACCATCATCAAATTTTGGTTATTGTTAGTCTGTGCAAATACAACGTTAATGCTAAGAAACACAGCCACGAACAGAATCACAATTATTGAAAGATGTAGAGTTTTCATCTTCTAATTCATTTAACCTCATTTTACTCCAGCAAGAGCTGTGGCATAAGCCTCTGTAAAATGCTGTATTGCAACATGCCCCCATTCATCGCCGCCTACTATTGTATATGTACCAACATTGAAGGAACGATGTTGACCATTATTATCCATAAAACCATCTATCTTAAGATGGATTTTCATATCTGACAATTCCGGACAGGAAAATAGGCTATCACACTCTTGTGTTGCTTTGCTGCTCAAAGGCTGGAACGTGTAGCTTTTGATTAATGGCGGAAGAGGACATGGTACAGTTCCATAAATTACAAGTGAACTTGCACCAGTCAGATTTTGTTCAGTATAGTAACCCTTTAGGATAGCCATTCCAAACGGAAGATTCGAACATGGTCCTGAGCTTAGATCGTTGCGTGGCCAGTTATCAGATTTGGCAAGAATCAATGGTGTGGAACCAGTATTGTTAAGTGAGATATCTACAACTACTGCCTCAGCAGGGTTTGCGTATGAATCCGCAGAAAGGTAAAGGCTGAGAGTAGGATTCGTTTTGTTCTTTTCTCCTGATTTGTCTGGCAGTGCTTGTTCATGTTGAATCGAAAATTGTTTTGATGTGAAAAAAGAAGTTTGATTTCCATTGACTTCATAGCTGAATTTGATAGTGGCAGTAGTAGCATCTGGTCCAGTTACGTTGTATAAGGTCCCTATTCTTTCACTGTGTATAATTGCTTGCTCATTTGGACCTAGAACATTTTTTGATATTGCCAAACAATGGATATTATTGGTATATGTTTTGATGTTGTCAAAAGAAACAGAAAGCGGATACACACATCCTCCATAATATGTGATTGGATCGGTTTGATGATTTACAACAATTGCATCGACATAAAATGGTATTCCCAAGATAATTGGTTGCGGAGATGTTGTAACATTAAACAGTTGTACAGAAGGATTTCCTAGAGCTGATACGCCGGTGTGATCCTTTGCCCATCCTCGTACTACAAGATTGGTTGCTGTATCAGGTTTTACACAAGCAGGAGATCCATCTTCTGATTTTATTACAAGAACCAAATTCGTGTTGCATTTCACATCATTTGCTGCAATTCCTGACCTGAGTTGTTCTTGTGGCGATGCCCCCTTATGTGAGATGCTTGTGATAGAGACCGCTTTACAACATCCAGTACCAGGAAAATAAAATGTTGTCTCCGTAAGATTTTGTGAGTCAGACGATATCCTTGCAGTATAATTTCCCTGTGTGGACCAAAGAGGATTGGACGTAACAAGACTTTCAGAAAAAGATCCATCCAGTGCAGGCTGCAGTTGTGAAACTACGATGAGCTGTCTTTGAGGATTGAAGACTGTGAGCACGATATTCGGAGAAAATAGTTTGTAAACAGTGCCTGTGATTACTACAGGACTGTTAGTGTTTGCGTTAAATGTTACATTAATTGATGCAAGTGAAGGTGGAACGTATGGCTTCCAAGGTATGGCTGGGCAGTATCCCGTGCAAATAGCAGAAACATTTCCACTAATAACAAAACTTATTCCTATTAGAAAAATTGCAATTATTGAAAGGTGTAGAGTTTTCACGTGTAAAATGTATGGTGCATTGCTTTTAGAGATTACTTACAAATTGTAATTAGTTATGATCAGGATTAGGAGAATATGGCATTGACCAACCACGCTTCATTAATGCTGTAGCAGTATTTGTTGTAACACAAGCAGGAGAACCATCTTCTGATTTTATGACTAGTTGAAGACCTTGCTCACATTTTACATCTAGTGATGCAATACCTGATTTGAATTGCTTTAACGGACTTGAAATTTCTAACTGGTTAACTGAACTTGTAATATTTGTATTATCTTGATTTATCGATATGATTTTGGAAATCATACCAGAATAGCCAACAATGTTCAGATCTGGTATGGATGCAGTCATTGCCGGACATTGGTATTGAGCTGAAAAAAAGTCGTTAAAAATTGCAGGGCTGACTTGTGACTCATTAAGGCCTACCACTAGCGGAGTCAAACCGCAAGAAAATAATGACAATGCATAAACACCTTTGACATTATTTTTTGCCATTATTGTATACGTTACAGAAGTATTGTTTTTGTTTTTAATAATTGTCTCTGGAAATGCAATAATGATCAGATCTTTTGGGGCAAGTGGATTAGAATCATGTATACTTGCAAGTATTTCTGGCATAAAATTCCAAGTTTGGTTGCTTAGCTCCCGAAATGTATAATCGGTATAGATACTGCCAGTCGAGTTTGATTTCATAAAAAGTGCATAACCAGTTGTTCCCTGTGCAGCTGGTAATAACACAATATCTGAGAAAAGAAATATTACTATTATGCCAGCAATTATTGAGAGGTGTAGAGTTTTCATATTTTATATGTGCTTGACATGCATGGTTTAAAAAATTGGTGTAGGTTTTCTCTAGTTTGTAGATGAATCTGGTAAGACCTAGATACTATTTTGATTTTATTTCAGACCCGTGTTGCAGATATATAGATGGGACTAGGGTGTACCAGTCTGTGAATATTGCTTGAAAATTTTAAACAATAACGAATAGTTTTAAATTCTATTTCGAATTATATCTGACATGCCTATTGATCTAGACTTTTACAAAAAGCTGCCCAGAAAAGCAGAACAGCACAACAATCAGGCGTCAGGAGACAAACATTATGTTTGGGGAGAGGGCACTGAGAGAGAACTTGACTTTACAGGAATAAATTCACATGATAAAGAACTAGTTGAGAAGCATATCTCTGAAAAAGGCTATCTAGGAATTCATGGAACAAATGTAGCAGTTGATTTTGATCTTTGTATAGCAGATGGTGCATGCATTAGTGCGTGTCCGGTTCTAGTTTTTGGTTGGAATCTCAAACCGCAAGAAGGTCCAATGTCAAATGGTCCTGGCAATAATCTAAATGAATACGACAAGTCCGATCCTTTTGCAGAAAATTCTTGCATCTATTGTTTAGCATGTGAGACTGTTTGTCCAACTACTGCCATAAAAATTCAGGAAGGCTTGAAGGACAAAATTCAATAACAAAAAATAATGTCCTCAGATGAATTAATGAAATCAGTTATAATCTTGATGCAAGGAGGCATTGGAGATACAATGCGTCTATATTCTATTTTACTTGCGCTTCGAAAGGAAGAAGCACTATCTCTTTCCGATAAGCAGTATGTTCAATATCTAATAGAAAAGCACATCTACAGGGAAAAGTCGGAATCCTTGGATAGTGGTTATCCTAATTGATTCAGTTCTGGTAAAGACACCAGTTACTACCTTCAAAATAATTCAGACCCAGTCTTTTCATAAAAAATTCAGCAGACCCAAGGAACCCAGCTACCATCACAGTCTTGAATCATTTTAGATTGGAGACAAGTTAAATCAAAGTCAAACAATATTGGTTTAGTTGAAATTTGAAGAGTTTTGGGATACATTAGTAAAGGACATGTCCGAAACAAAACAATTCCAGTCATTATCACAAACAAGCCAATTTCATGCAAAATATTCAGGTGGTAGAATTCATATCACTACACAAAATTCCGTATGGACAGTTGAGAGGTCTGACATGCATGAGATTTGGAATAAAGCAATAACACTTGATGAGAATCTAAGATTCAAGCATTTTAGTTACAATCAAGAAAACATCAGAACTTTGTCATTTATTCTGGCTTTGATGAGGGATTTTGTGGGTCAAAATAAAATGGAATGATATAATTTTCTGATTTGTTTGAAAGTGTTTTATTATAATTTATGAAACACTTCTTTCCATTCTTTTGCCTTCTGCATCTATAAAGAAGTAGACCTCATGACCAGTAGTTTCAAAATGTGACGAGAAATTCATATCTAATTCTTCAAATGTATTTCCCCTCACTTGAAATTCACATATGATGCAAATTCCTCTCATTTCTGTAGTCATGCTGTTTCATATAATGTACTTGTTATTATTTATCTTGAATCCGTTTCTTATTGGCATATTTGAACTAGGCTTCAATCCCAAATTTTGATGCATTAAAAGAATTGTTAGAAAACTAAAAACATCTGAAATTTTGGATTGGTTTAAGATGTACAGTTTTCTAACAAGTAATAATTGGATAAACCACCTTTACGTGATAAACTAAAAATTGGTTCTAGTGTATTTATAATACAAAAGCAGGACCAATGTACAGGTGCCTTAACAAAAGGAGGTACAGTCAAGAGGATTCTTACTTCAAATAATTTTCACCCTCATGGAATCAAAGTGGAACTAGATGACGGCAAGATAGGCCGAGTTCAAAAGCATGCTACTTAATTAATGAAGAAAAATTATCTAAAATACCTAATCATACTAGGATCAAGTCATATAGTGCAAACAATTTACAATTAATCTAAATGAGGTACAACAAATTACATTACATTCTTTTTTCATCCATCCTTACTTTTGGAATTTTAGCAATAGTTCCATCAGCCTCTGCAAATACATCTCTGATAATTATAATGCCTGGTGGAGGTACTAGTAACAATTGCTCATATTCAGAAACCTGCTTTTCTCCAAGCATATTGAGTATTTCTCCTGGCGATACTGTAACGTGGGCAAACGGTGACAATGTTGTTCACAGTACAGTAAGTGGTCTGCCATATGTGAAACCAGCAGGAACTATATTTGATAGTGGCACGATTGCACCTGGAAAGACTTTCTCCTTTACTTTCTACAATCCTGGAACTTACAAATATTTTGACCTAGTCGACAGGTGGATGGTAGGCGAAGTTATAGTTGTGTCTACTCAGCAATCTCCTACTGTTCCAGAGTTTGGCAGTACAGCAGGATTGATTGTTATAGTATCAATTACAGGAGTAATTGCTATATCTAGGACATTTATGAAAATTTAATTTTGCATTTTTGTAATCTATGCCAAATTTTAATATGGTAATGATCCAAGACCAAATTTTTTGAAGCAAAAGGAAAAATGGAATTGATCTAGGCTGTTTGTTAATCATTTTTACAATATATGATTGTGTTCACAATCAATATTGGACTGGTAATACTAGGTGTCGCAATCCCAATTGGCACAGCAATTTTTTGGTCAAAGGCGGCAAAAATATTGGAACGGCGATTTGAGAATAAATCTCATGGTACCATTTCAAATGTAAATACGGACTATAATTTTGTCAAATGGCTCTATCATCATAGATCAAAATTCAATATTCTCATGGCAGCACTAGTAACTATAATTGAATTTCTTGCATTAATACCATTTTAGATTACCTCCACCATCTTGATCTAAATTCCGATCTACTTTTGAAAAAAATCTGATTTCTATCAGCTTCATTCTAATTTGGGTTCAAGTCCGATGGTTTTCGAACTGACAGTCAGTCCGAGTCCTAGCGATTTTGTGAGGGAAATTTATCAAAAAGTGTACAGCAATCTTATCTGGGTAGCTACAAAACTCCTATCCAATTTTTTTATTTCATTTTTCTAAGGATTGTAATCATACTCTGATTGTCACATTTATAATTAGACTAGTGAATCTCGATGTGTCCCTTTACTTTGCCAGAGTTTTTATAAATTACTTTTCCTGTGCTGTCAATTAGACTAATTGAGAATGTGTCGTGGTTGCCAGTCTTGTCTTTATCAACAACACTAACTAAGAAGTTGGTACCACTGCTATTTTTGACATTATGGTTGTCATTTACCTTTGCTTCTCCCCTAAAGGTTGCATGTGTCAGTGAGCTGTCCACATCTACAAATGAAATCTTTGTGCTGTCAAGATCAACGTGTGCTTTTTTGTCATGATATTCCAAATGTCCCGCAAATGTTTTACCATCTGTTCCTACATCAAACTCAAAGTTCTCATCATCAAGATGACCTTTGCCAGTTACCTTTTGTGGCGTTGTACCTTGACCTGAAACTGTGGCAGTACCTGTAGCTGATGCAGTAGCACCACCAGCATCATTAGTTGTTATGGAAACGGTGTCAGAACCGCTTGAACCATATGTATGAGTCCCTGTGAGATCAAATCCGCCATTAGAATTGGCTGATATTATTCCATTTGTGGTGACACCATCACCCCAATCAATTGTAGCAGTAAAATCACCTGCTATACCATTTGGATCAGAATCAGTGAAATGAGCAACCATTCCTGTAAACGCAATGCCAGCCACAGCATTGATGTTTGTTGGATTAGCTGTTAGCGGAGCGTCTGCGACATTTGCCATACCACTTCCAGTTGCTGATGTGCCATCAACATCACTTATCATTACAGAAAGAGGATTGGAACCTTCTTCTGCATATGTATGAGTTCCTGAGAGATCAAATCCGCCATTAGAATTGGGAGATATTATTCCATTTGTGGTGGTACCATCACCCCAATTAATTGTGGCAGTAAAATCGCCTGCTATACCATTTGGATCAGAGTCAGTGAATTGAGCAACCATTCCAGAAAATGACATTCCTTCAGTAGGGGATATCGTTGCACCTGTTACTTGTAGCGAACCTTGGTTTACAGTCTGTGATAATGGAGGAGAGGTAGATATATCGAAAGTGGCATCTCCTCCATAAGATGAAGTGATTGTATGAGCACCCACTGTCAGTGTAGAGAGCGGAGCAAGTGAAGCTTGGCCTGCTGACAGCGCAACTGGTGGTTGAGATATGCCATCAATAGTAAATGTTACATCTCCTGTTGCAGAAGTTGGAGATACCGTAGCTGTAAATGTTACTGGCTGACCAAACGTTGACGGGTTTTGCGATGATGATGTTGTGGTAATAGTTGGTGTTGGGGTAGATGCAAAGACAGTTATTGTGACAGATGCAATGTTGCTGTCAACTGTTCCATCATTTACCTTGAACTGGAACGAGTCTTGTCCTGCAAAGTCTGTATTAGGGGTATAGGTTACTTGATTTCCAGATAGAGGGGAGAGCGTCCCATGGAATGGGCCTGTATTTGGAATTATACTGTATGTGAGAAGATCGTTATCCAAATCAGAAGCAGACAGGGTTATGAGGACTGGATTGTTCTTGGTGGTGCTAAGAGTTGCACTGTTTGCAACTGGCGCATGGTCATTAATCAAATTAGGTTGGTTACCAGTAATTTGACCTGTTATGGTTGATCCAGCAAAGTTGTTGATGATACCTAAATTGGAGAAAGTTCCGCCGGTGGTATCAATGCTGCCAATGTTATTTATGATACCTCCGGAATTGTTTGTGACATCGCCGGTGTTTGCAATATCACCAGAATTAAAAATTGTGCCAGAGTTATCTATTGTGTGACTGGAAAGGTTGCTGATGAGGCTTGTACTGTAGAGGAAACCGCCTGGGGTGTTTATGAATGTGCCACCTAAAATGTCAGTTATGTTGGCAAGATTGATGAAAACGCCAGAGTTGGTGATGGTGCCAGAGTTTGTGAGTGTAGCAGAGTTGTCTGCGTTGCCGTTTTCGATTGTACCCTTTTTGTTGTTTGTGATGCTGCCAGAATTTTTAGTAAACGGGCTGAGGTTGGTAAAAGTTCCATCGTTTGTGATGGTACCTGTGTTGATAAAATCGCCGGAGTGATTTGCAATTAAAAATCCGCCAACTTCGGTGTTGGTACCAATGGCATTGTTAAAGGTGCCAGAGTTTGTAAAGGTTCCAAAGGTAACGCTAAAGGTTCCGGTGTTGGTAAAGGTACCATCAGAATTGTTAGTCATTATGCCGGTGCTGTCAAACTCGCCATTATTGTTGATGGCCCCAGAGTTGAGAATTGTACCGGTGGCACCAGTTGATACTAAAAGGGAGTTGATGATGGTTCCCAAGTCATTATTAATGGTGCCAGTGTTGCTGATGGTACCATAATTGATAAGTTTACTTGTTTCAGTGACGGTTATGATACCGGTGTTTGTGAGACTGCCAGAGTTTATGAGGATACCGCCATTGTCAAGGGTAATGGTACGGGAATTGCTTACGGATACTCCTGTTGGAATGGTTACATCAAATCCAAATGGAATGATAACATCATCAGATGGTCCAGGAACCGTACCTTGTTTCCATATGGTTGGATCATTCCAGTTTCCATTTGCGATTGGAACATGAGCGGTTGCGCACGGATCTACTAACGGATTACCAGTAAGTATTCCAAAATTATTGAAGATTGCAAAGCACTGGTTATAGATTGTACCAAGGTTATCGATGCTACCAAGCCCCAAGTCATTGGAGTTGTTATTGATGGTGCTAAGTCTGTAGTTGTTAATGGTACCAGAGTTGATGATGGGGCCTGTGTTGTTGATTTCTCCGGGGAGGGTGTTATCAATTCTGCCAGATTTGTTGTTGATGATAGTGCCCGAGGTATTGATGGTGCCAGAGTTTCTGATTATATTATCGTTATTGATGACACTGGCGGGCTTGGTGATGATGGTGCCGGAGTTGGTGATGTCACCTTGAATTTTGTTGGTGATAGTGCCAGGCCCTTCGTTGGTGATGGTGCCAGAGTTTGTGATTTCTCCGTTGGTTCTGCCGGGGATACCATTGATGATGGTGCCGAAGTTGGTGATAGTGCCTGTTATGTAGTTGGTCAGAATGTTATCAACAATCATTATACCGCCGAAAAGATTGCCGATGCTACCAGAGTTCCTGATGATGCCGCCTCCGGTGTTGTTGAAGGTGCCACCGCTTTGGATGCTGCCCCCTACCATGTTGGTGATGGTGCCCAGGTTCTTGAGGATAGTGGCAGAGGAGATGGTACCAGAGTTGGTGATGGTGCTTAGGTTGGTTATGGTGCCGGCGCTGTTGATGGTGCCGGAGTTTGTAATGGTGCTGGAGGGTTCGTTGGTGATGGCACCCCCTTGGTGGGAGATGGTACCAGAGTTAGTGATGATGTGGAAGTTGTCTATTATACCGCCGAAAACATTGCCAATGATACCAGAGCTGGTTATGGTGCCAAAATTGGTGATGGTACCACCAAAGTTCGCTATGGTGCCGGAGTTTGTGATGGTGTTTGAGTTGGCGATGGTACCAGAGTTTGTGATGGTGCCAGAGTTAGAGACAGGTAAGTTGATTGAAACTGTTATTCCCGGGCCAATTCCTACTTGATCACCTGGAAGGATTGTAATTGGAGGACTAGAACCTCCCCATGTTGCAGGATCATTCCAGTTTCCGCTTTGTGTTGCTCTAAATGTAGCTGCATGTGCATCTTGAATTGAAAATGACAGGACAAATACTAAAGCAGCAAATACTAGAAAACCTAGAATTTTTTTCAAATGCCCAACCCAATATGGCATTAGTACTGGGTCAATAAAAATGATCTCTGCTATAGAATTGCAATTTCCACATAATGAACGACGAGTTTTGTATTAATGTTTTAACTAAAAATTCGAGTCCTGTAAGACTCGCGTTATGATTTGTAGGAGAAAGGAAAAGGGAGAAAATCTCCAGCATTTTGATTTAGAATAAGGTTGATCCGCATGTCAAGAAAGAAAACATGCGCAATGATTTATAGGAAAATGAATAATCTTGTTTGTGCAAGTTGTAAAATTTTGGGTCAAAAGACAATGTTCACCAGAGAGTTTGACATTATGGTTGATAGGATACCAGAAATAAAACACCATAAAAAAGAACTCAAGAGAATAGACTGGAACATAGTGAAACGCCTTGTGATATTGTTGTATTATGACAACAAAGCCAAAAGAACAAAAATTGCCATGAAATGTAAATTAAGTTACGATAACTGTCTTCTTTATCTGAACTGGCTTGAGATGATGGAGTTGATCAAAAAAGAGACTAATCGAGATGGATTTGAATTGATAAGTCTAACGGATAAGGGAATTGATCTTTATGCAAAGTTACAGTTTGTGGAAAATGCTTTTGCAAAATAAACTGAGCATTGTGCTCAACATGTTATCTTTTTAATTACAGAAAAATTTTAGCTAAAAATGTTACTTGCCCCACCAATACTCTCAGAACAGTGAGCGCGACTTAAAAGTAATTTTGCAGAAGTAATAAGATAATGACTGGAATCTACTTTAGAAAAAAACCATATGCACTTGCTAGAAACCTCGCAATAATTCTTGGGGTGACAGCTGCGTTATTTGTAATGCCAACATTACCTGCATTTGCGTGGGGGACAAGCTACAGCGGAAGGTCAATAGGAGTTTTCGTGGGTTCTTCCATTGCAAATCTGGATGTAGCTGATACAGGACCTCTACCTTCGCAAGGTGGTGAGATAGATGCTACGGTACTTCATGTCAACCATCAGCTGGTGACGGGAGATGTCCTTTTGTCGGTAACAATGGGATTTGACAATACAGCACAGAGTACAGCGGCAACATCTGATGTTCGGCTACTCCCAGGTTCTCAAAACCAGATCACCGCAGATTTTGTGAGAGCAGATTCACAGGCAACGTGTAGCGGCGCAACTGGAAGCAGCGAGATAGCCAACTTGAAAATTGGAGGACAGTCTGTAAAAGTTACAGGTTCTCCAAACCAGAGTGTGAGCGTACCTGGAGTATTCACACTTGTCATAAACGAGCAAACAAGCTCTTCTGATGGTACCAACAACATAACTGTCAATGCTCTTGACCTAAAACTTGCAGCTGGGCCCCAAGTAATAGTCTCCAGTGCCCACAGCGATATCACATGTGGCACCACCCAAACTGTGACTAAGGACTTTATGACGGGGGGAGGCTACATCATTGTAAACAATGATCATGGAAACTTTGGCTTTGTAGCTGGTTTCAAGCCTGGCCACAGCACAGTGAGCGGACAGCTCAACTACATTGATCATGGCACAGGAATGCATGTCAAATCGATAAACATTACATCGTATGGTGGCAACGGAAACACCAGGACATTCTCTGGTAATGCCCAAATCAACGGAGCATCTGGTTATACCTTTACCGTGACTGCCACAGACAACGGGAATCCTGGTGCTGGAAAGGACACGTTTAGCATCCACTTGTCAAATGGATATAGTGCATCCGGTGTGTTAGCAGGCGGAAACATCAAGCTGCACACCTAAATATTCTTTTTTTGTTTTCAGACTGTGATCCAAAGGTTTGAGCCCTGTAAGGCCCGGATTCTCACAGGTCTAAATCCAAAAGAATTTTCTTGTAAGATTCAGCTATATGTGATAAACCATTACAATCCGGTTA
>Ga0206888_1068_pt1 | contig 30296 bp, 19 predicted proteins | sample Alteio_BWOrgHeat_90_FD_153258 | JGI IMG/M metagenome (GOLD analysis project Ga0206888, IMG submission 153258) | Enriched cells from forest soil in Barre Woods Harvard Forest LTER site, Petersham, Massachusetts, United States - Alteio_BWOrgHeat_Nextera4 ... | reverse complement strand
TCATACACCGGGACGATCATGACCATGGAGTATTTTTTTGCGTATTCGGCCATGCGTTCGACCGTCGGACCGGGCACGCTTTCCGCCGATTCATACCAGGCGCTGTTCTGGCCGGGACAGAAATAAGGCGTGTTGAAGATCTCCTGCAGGCAGAGGATCTGTACCCCTTTTTTCCCGGCTTCCTCGATGAGGGGGATGTGTTTTTGCAGCATGGCTTCCTTGATCTCTTCGATGGTACCTTCGCCTTCCGTCTTTGGGAGGCTCATTTGGATCAATCCGGATTTGATGATTCTTGACATGATAATAGTTTAATGATGTTATATCTTTCCATTGACTTTGTTGCGGCGGATAAACTGTCCATAGCCTTTGTCCACGAGACATTTATTCTTGTCGATGGCGACGCGGCCGCGAAGCAGCACCGTTTTTACTTTTCCCGTCAGCTCCCAGCCTTCATAGGCCGAGTAGTCGACATTCATGTGATGGGTGGCGGCGGACAGGGTATGCTTTTCGTTCGGATCGAAGAGCACGAGATCCGCATCGCTGCCGGGGGCGATGGTTCCCTTGCGGGGCCACATCCCGAAAATTTTAGCCGCATTGGTGGAAGCCACCTCGACATATTTGTTCAGGCTGATCCGGCCCTTGCCAACTCCTTCGCTAAACAGCAGCTCCATCCGGTTCTCGATCGCGGGATGCCCGTTGGGGATCTTCGAGAAATCTTTTTCCCCCATCAGCTTCTGCTTCCAGAGAAAAGGGCAGTGGTCGGTGGCGACGACGCGGACCAACCCCTGGTTGATCCCGGCCCACAATGTCTCCCGGTCCTTCGCCTTGCGGAGGGGCGGGCTCATGACCCATTTCGCTCCTTCGAAGTCTTTCTCATAGAGATCAGCATCGAGAAGCAGGTACTGGATACAGGTTTCGACCAGGACAGTCTGGTTGCGTCTTGTGGCCTGGCGAACCGCGTTCAGCGCGCCTTCGCAGGTAAGATGCACGATATAGCCCGGGCAGCCGGTGTAATTGGCGATGTCCGCGAACCGGGCGCTGGCTTCCGCCTCCGTGACCTCGGGTTGCGAGAGATAGTGATACAAGGGCGAGAGTTTCCCTTCGCCCCGGTGTTGGGCGATAAGGTAGTCGATCATATCGCCATTGGTGGCGTGGACGGTGACGAGGCCCCCCTGGCGTTTTACTTCCTGCATGAGGGCGGTCATCTGGCGATCGTCGATCATCAGCGCGCCTTTATAGGCCATAAAGGTCTTGAAGGAGGTAATCCCTTCTTCCTCGACCATTTGGCTTATTTCCTTTTTTGTCTCCTCGTTATAGTCGGTGACGGCCATGTGGAAGCTGTAGTCGCCGACGGCGGTGCCGCGGGCGCGGCTGTTCCACTCCGCGAGGGCTTCGTGGAGGCTATGTCCTTGTTTTTGCAGGACGAAATCGATGACGGTGGTGGTACCGCCAAAGAGCGCTGCGCGGGTACCCGTTTCATGCGTATCGCTGGAGAAGGTGCCCATGAAGGGCATATCGAGATGCACGTGCGGGTCGATGCCGCCGGGCAGGACGAGCAGGCCTTTTGCGTCGATGGTCGTATCGGCTTTTTGCGGCAGGTTCTTGCCAACCGCGGTGATGGTTTCGCCTTCGATGAAGACATCGCCGGTATAATCGTCGGTAGCCGTGATGATCCTTCCGTTTCTAATCAGCAGTGACATAGATTTCCTCCTTGTTAAAATGTGGTTTACGATAGGGGCGCATCAGCAACGCATAGCAGCCGCCGGATACAAAGAACCCGACGAACCAGGCATAGCTGTAAAACTGGACGATCCATGCGGGAAAGGCATCGGCATCTATCGCGTGGATATTTGCCAGGAAGCCGGGGATATTGGGCAGGATCCCCAGCAGCAGGCTCACCACCGCCTTGCGGTTAAAGCCGTCCGTGAAGCGATATATGCCGTTTGTGTCGTAGAGGTCCTTCAGGGACAACTGCTGGCGCCGGATAAAATAGTAGTCGATGATCATGATCCCTCCAACGGGCCCGAGCAAACTGGAATAGCCCACCAGCCAGGTGAAGATAAAGCCGCTGGGGTCCGCCACGAGTTTCCAGGGGAAGATGAGGATGCCGATGACGCCGGTGATCATCCCGCCGGTGCGGAAGTTGATCTTTGCCGGTGCGAGATTGGCGAAGTCGTTGGCCGGGCTTACAATATTGGCGGCGATGTTGGTGGCCAGGGTGGAGATGGCTACGGCGATCATCGCGATGCTGACGAGAAGTTTGCTGTCAAATCTACCGGCGAGCACCACCGGGTCCCAGACGGTCGTCCCGTAGATGATCGTCGTGGCGGAGGTAACAACAACGCCGATGAAGGCAAACAGCGTCATGGAAGTCGGCAGGCCGAGGGCCTGGCCTTTTATCTGTGCCTTCTGGCTTTTGGCATAGCGGGTAAAGTCCGGGATATTCAACGACAAAGTCGCCCAGAAGCCGACCATGCCCGTTAGTCCCGGGATGAAGAAGGCCCAGAAGGCGGCGGAGTTTTGAAATTTTGCCGGCTGGGCGAGGACGGGTCCGAGGCCGCCGTGGACATGGGAAATAGCCCAGTATAATAAAGCCAGTGCTGCCAGGGGCAGGAAGAAGGCTTTGAAGACCAGCAGTTTCCGGATGCTGTCGACCCCAAGCCAAACGACGTACATGTTGAGCAGCCAGAAGAGGAGGAAACAGATGGCCGGACCGGTTTCGATGCCCAGGAAGGCCGGCAGGTGGGGCAGGTTGCCGAGGGCGGGGATCCAAAGATGCAGCATCTGGTAGAGGGCGAAACCGCCGATCCAGGTCTGGATGCCAAACCACCCGCAGGCCACGATGGCGCGGAGCATGGCCGGGAGATTGGCGCCTTTTGTACCAAAGGAGGCGCGGGCGAGGACGGGGAAGGGGATGCCATATTTCGCACCGGCACGGCCGTTGAGGATCATCGGTATCAGTACGATGGTGTTGCCGAGGAAGATAGTGATGATCGCCTGCCACCAGTTCATCCCGCCGCCGATGAGGGAACTGGCCAGCATGTAGGTAGGGATACAGAGGCTCATGCTGATCCAGAGGGCCGCATAGTTCCAGGTATTCCAGGTCCTTTGTTGCGGGCCCACGGGAGCGAGGTCTTCGCTGTACAGCGAAGAGGAAGCATTGTCGGGTGGAAGGTTCTCGGCCATAGGCAATTTTATTTAGTTCGAACCAGGCTCCGCCCGGTTCTGGGGTATCCGATTGTATTGTTTCAGGATCCGGAGCACGGCGTCTTTTGGCATTCCGTAGACGGTATTGCCGTTGATCCCCGTCAGCGTCCGGCCGGCAAAGAGGGCGTTAATGATCGCTTCCTCGGTGGCTTCGATCGTGGCCGTGAAGAGCGCATTGAGATGTTCGTTTGGCAGGGTGGTCACCGTCCGTTCGTCGGTATTGCTGAAAGCATGGGGGTTGGCCGTGGAGAAAACGATAAAGATATCCCCCGAACCATTGCCGCCGATGCCGCCCGTACGGGTCACGCCCAGCGGGATGCGTTGGGCCAGGCGTTTTAACTGGCCGGGCAGGAGGGGGGCATCCGTGGCGAGGACGACGATGATGGAACCCGTTTCTTCCCGGGGTGGAGTGGAAGCGAGCCCGAGGGGCTGCTTATCCATGGTGAACGGCAGGGTGTCCTGCAAGGCCTTGCCCACCGGGACGCCGGCGATCGTGAGTTGATTGCGGCTGCCATGGTTACATTGCACAAGGACACCGACCGTATAGCCGCCGGCGCGTTTGTCGAGAATGCGCGAGGCCGTGCCGATACCGCCTTTGAAGCCATAACACATCATGCCGGTGCCGCCGCCGACACCCCCTTCCTCGACGGGTCCGCCGCGGGCGCTGTCCAGCGCGTGAATGACGTGTTCTTTGTGAACGTGCTGCCCGTTGATGTCGTTGAAGATGCCGTCGTAGGTTTCGGCAACTACCGGGTAGGCATACCAGTAGTCATGGTAGAAGGGAGTATAGTAATGGTGCTGATCCATCCACTGCCAGGCGGCATCTCGGACGGTACCGACGTTGCCGGTATTGGTGATGAGGATGGGAGTTTCGAGGAAGCCCGATTCGGTGATCCAGTGCGTCCCCGTCATATCTCCGTTGCCGTTGAGGGTATACCAGTTGGCGTATACGGGGTCGAATTCCTGTCCGCGGGGGAGGATGGCCGTCACGCCGGTGCGAATGGGGCCCTTTCCTTTTACCAGCGGGCCGTCGCCGCTGATAAGGGTGGTCTGGCCGACCGTGACGCCTTTGACGTCCGTGATGGCGTTGAAGGGGCCGGGGGTTCCGTCGAAGGGGACGCCATAGTCGCGCGCGCGGCGTTGTGCGTTTGCGTGCAGGTGAAAAAGCAGAAGCCCGCCGCAGCAGAGCGGTAAGATCGTCTTCGGTATTCTCATGTCAATCTTTGGTTACGTGCTGGTCGGCAATCGTCAGCGCATCACTGATCATGGCCAGCCCTTCGTCCACTTGTTCACGTGTAATGGAGAGAGGTGGTGCAATGAAAACATAATTCCAACGAACAAAGGTGTACATCCCCAATTGTTTCAGGCGGGCTGCCACCTGGTTCATGACGGTCATCTCTTCCGGCTTTGCGTTGAAGGGCGCCATGGGCTCCTTTGTGGTCCGATTCTTTACTATTTCGAGACAGCCGAGCAAGCCGGTGTTGCGCCAGTCGCCGATGCAGGGATGTTTGGCCCGGAGGCGGGCAACCTGTTCGTCTACATAGCGGCCCATGGCGGCGGCATTTTCGATGAGGTTCTCGTCCTCGTAGATCTTCAGGACTTCGAGACCGGCCGCGCAGGACACCGGATGCGCGGAATAGGTGAGCCCCAGCCAGAGTACTTTGTCATTGAAATGCGCTGCAATTTTGTCTGTAACGATAAGGGCGCCCAGCGGCAGATAGCCCGCGGTGATGCCCTTGGCCGTGGCGATCATATCCGGGACGACGCCATGGACGTCGCAGGCGAACCATTTACCTGTGCGGCCAAAGCCGCTCATCACCTCGTCGGCGATGAGGAGGATGCCGTATTTGTCGCAAAGGGCGCGGACCTTCTTCAGATAATCGGGCGGATATTTGATGCAGCCGGAGGAGCCGCTTTCACCTTCCATGAGGATGGCGGCGACGTTCTCCGGTCCTTCGAATTCGATGATCCGTTCTATATGGGATACGCATTCCCGATGACAGGTAGCCATCTCTTTGTCCCAGGGGCAGCGGTAACAATAAGGGTCTTCGACATGGATGATATTGGGCGCCTGCTGGGCGTCGGCCGCCAGTTTGCGCGGGTCGCCGCCTGCCGTCATCGCTCCATAGGAACTGCCGTGGAAGGCGCGGTAGCGGGCGATGATCTTATGCCGGCCGGTATAGAGCCGGGCGAGTTTGATGGCGTTCTCGATGGCGGTGGCGCCGCAGACGGTGAAGAGCGTCTTTTGGAGATTGCCGGGAGTGATCTCCGCCAGCTTTTTCCCGAGTTCCCCGCGCGCTTTGGTCACGTTGGAGGGGGTGACATAGCTCACTTCCTGCATCTGGCGGACGACGGCGTCGGTGACACGCTGGTTGCCGTGCCCGATATTGACGTTCATCAGCCCGGAAGAGAAATCGAGATAGCGTTTGCCATCGTAGTCGTAGAGGTAGACCCCTTCGGCGCGTTGGACCGCAATGGGGTTGATGCCTTTTTGTTTGCTCCAGGAGAAGAGGGTGTAGTCGAGGTTGTCCTGCAGGATCTCCTGGGTTTCGGACAAAGTGCTTGGTGCGGGCATATTCAGTAATTTTTTAACTCATCCAATTTACCCCGGCCTCGGGATTCCATTTGACCGTGCTCTTTTTCAGGCGGGTCCAGAATTCAATGGAGCTTTTGCCGGTGATGTCGCCGACGCCGAATTTACTTTCGTTCCATCCGCCGAAGGAAAAGGGTTCGCGGGGGACGGGTACGCCGACATTGACGCCGACCATGCCCGCGCTGGCGCGGTCGATGACATAGCGGGCAAAGGCGCCGTTCTGGGTAAAGACGGAGGCGGCATTGCCATAGGGACTGGCGTTCTCGATCGCCAGCGCTTCGTCGAGGGTGTCGACGCGCATAATGCTGATCACCGGTCCGAAGATCTCTTCGGTGGCAACGGCCATGCCGGGACGGACATGATCGATGACGGTGGGACCGACATAGGTTCCCTGTTCCTTGCCCGGGACGGTATAGCCCCGCCCGTCGACGAGGATTGTCGCTCCCTGCTGTTCTGCCTCAGTAATATAGCGTTCGATCCTTTCCTTTGATTTGCGGTCGATGACGGCACCGAGATTTTGACCCGGGACGATCCGCCGGGCTTCGGCGCAGATGCGGTCGATGATCGCATCGACGGGTCCGACGGCAACCATGGCCGATGCGGCCATACAGCGCTGGCCCGCGCAGCCGCTCATGGAGGCGGCTACATTCTGGGCCGTCATTTCCGGTTGAGCGTCCGGCAGCACAAGCAGGTGATTCTTTGCCCCGCCGAGGGCCAGGCAGCGTTTGAGGTTATGGGTAGCGCGCTGGTAGACCAGTTTCGCCACTTTTGTGGAGCCGACGAAGGAGACGGCGTCGATGCCGGGGTGGTCGCAGATGGCTTCCACGATAGTGCTGTCGCCATTGATGATATTAAAGACCCCATCGGGCAGGCCCGCTTCCTTTAGCAACAGGGCGATGCGGGCGACGCTGAGGGGAACTTTTTCGGATGGTTTGAGGATCATGCAATTCCCGAGGGCAAGGGCGTTGGGAATGGTCCAGTTGGGGACCATGGCCGGGAAATTGAACGGGACGATGGAGGCCACGACGCCGAGGGGGACCCGGTCGGTGCGGCATTCCACCCCTTTACTTACCTCCAGTACTTCTCCGCCGATGAGTTGCGGGAGGGAGGTGGCGAATTCGGTGAGCTCGATACATTTCTCGACCTCTGCGATCGCCTCGCCCCGGGTCTTGCCGTTCTCTTCGCTGACGAGGGCCGCCAATTCGTCCAGGTGTTGTTCCAACAGGTATTTATACCGGAAGAAGACCTGCACCCGCTCTTTCACCGGCGTCCGGCTCCAGCGGGGGAAGGCGTTTTTGGCGGCGGTGACGGCGGCGTCCAGTTCGGCCGTGGTGGCGCAGGGCATCTCCGCCAGGGGGCTGCCGTCAAGGGGGGAAGCAACAAGGAGGCTCCGGCCAGCCGTGCTGGTAACGAAACCTCCGTTGATATAATTTTTGAGGCGACCGTATTTGCTTTCTGTGGTAATAGCGGATCCCATTGTATTTCTTTATTAAGAAATACAATTTAACCTATTTCCGGGTGACTACCAACACTCCGAATGTTCCGGGGATCATTTTTGGTCTTTCGCCTGCGGCACCCGGTTCGGTGTCTGCTGCCGGGAGATAGACCGCATGCCATTTGCTGTCGACCGCCACGGTGCGGGCGCTGCGTTTCGTGGGGACATTATCGATGACCGCAAAAGAAGAGGCGGAAGATTCTTTGATGACGGTAAGTTTCCCTTCGCCGCAGGAGGCAAAGACGAGGCCCAGTTCGTCATCAAAGCCAACGCCGTCGCAGCCATCGCCAATGGGCAGTTTAATGACAACAGCGCCCGTCGTCGCATCCATGACGACGAGTTGCTTGTCACAGCCCGCGAAGAGCCGCATTGTCTTCCGGTCGATCTCCAGGCCAGTGGGGCTTTCAGCGCCGAGGGGATAACTGGTGACGACGGCTTTCTTTCGAATGTCCACCACCGTGATCTTGTTCTTGTCTTCGATATTCACGAAGATCTTGCCGGCGTTGTCGGAAACAGCGGTCTCCGGCTTACCGTCGAGGGCGATGCTGTCCGTAGCCTTTCCCGTTGCGGCGTCGATGATGGTGAGGTTGTGGCCGCGGCCGTTGCAGGTGATGATCGTTTTGGAGAAGGGATCATACATAATGGCGTCGGGATTGGCGCCGGTGGGGATCTGACCGAGAACGGCAAAGGTCTTGAGATCGAATACGGTGACCGTGTTGAGCCGGCCGTTGCTGGTATAGCCCTTTCCGAGCGATTCGACAAAGGCGATGCCGTGGACGCCGGTGGTATTGGGAATGACGCCGACCGAGTCGCCGGTCTTCGGGTCGAGGATATTCACCTGGGTACCGTGCGATGCGAAGATCTTATGGTCCGGCGCTACCGCGATATAATCCCAGCCGCCGGGGCTGCCGATCTTAAAAGTTTTGGACAAAGCGTAGCCGCTGCCCTGGGCGTTGGCGAAGACAGCGGTAAGGCAGAGCAGGAGAATGGCGATGCAATGGCGCATAATTTTTTTTGACCAAGCTAAAGGCCGATTCTGGCAACAATCTGTAGCCTGCACTTCGGGCTTCGGGGAAAGTAGCCCTCGTGCCGGATTCGGCGGCTCAGCTGACCCTTTTCCCTTCCAGCAGCATGTTGACGGCCTGGTCGAGGCTGCCCGCCCGGGTGATCTCCCCGGCATTGACGAAGAAGATCTCGTCGGCATTCTCGATGGTATTCAGGCGATGCGCGATAATAACCCGGGTGGTGGTATCCGGAAGCCGCCGCAGGATCTCCTCGAGCATTTTTTCCGTGACCGTATCGATATTGGCGGTTGCCTCGTCCAGGACGAGCAGGTCCGGGTTGCGGAGGACGGCGCGGATAAAGGCGATCAGTTGTTTTTGGCCGAGGCTGATGCTGTCGCCCGCCGCGGCCACTTTTGTTTCAAGCCCTTCGTCGAAGCGGGTGAGCAGGGTCTCCAGGCCCGAGCGGTGGAGCGCTTCGGTAAGTTGTTCATTTGTATAGTCCTTGTATTCTTCGTTGCCGTACAGGATATTCTCGCGAACCGTTCCGGTGAACAGAAAGGGTTCCTGCAGGATGAAGCCGATCTTCTTTGCGCGTTCGGCGGGGGTATAGGTGCGGATGTCGCGGCCGTCGAGCCAGACCGTCCCTTCGGTGGGATCATAGAGCCGGGCGATCAGCGAGGCCGTGGTCGTCTTTCCGCCGCCAGTGGGACCGACGAGGGCATAGGTCTTGCCTTTCTCCATGCGAAAGCTATTATGACGGAGGACATCCTTGCCTTCGGTATAGCGGAAGGTAACGTCTTTAAACTCCAGCAGGGCGGGGGAGCCGTTGGCCGACGATGCGGACGCGGGCAGGGTGGGCAGGTCGGACTCCAGCGAAAGGATATGCGAGATGCGGTCCCAGCCGGCGATAGCCGTCTGGAAGTTGGCCCAGAGGGCCGCAATCTGCCGCAGGGGATCATAAAAATTGCTGGTGTACAGTAAGTAGGAGACGATAAACCCAACCGCGAGATAGCCGGTGCTCACCAGGTAGACGCCATACAGCAGGACGACCATCTGTCCCATGCTGGACAAGAGTCCGTACACGGGGGTAAAGATGCTGTTGGCGATGCCCGCTTTGACGGAAGAAGAGTAGTTATGGGCATTGGCCGTCTCGAATCGCTGACGGAAATAGTCCCGGCGGTTAAAGGCGAGCACCACCTTAAAATTCCCCAGGCTTTCCTGGATCTCGGCGCTCATTGCCCCGGTGGCCTTGAGGCTGATGGCATTCTTCCGTTTCACCCAGGGCGAGACGAGTTTGGTATAGATCCACATCAACGCCGCCGGGGCCAGGGTGGCCAGGCCGAGGCGCCAATTGAGCCATACCAGCGCGATGCCGGCGCCGGCGATGATAAAGATGCTGGAGACGAACTGCATCAGCGACTGGGAGAAGAACTGGTTGAGCTTGTCCGTGTCGTTGTTGATCCGGGAGATGAGATCGCCGGCCTTGTTACGGGCGAAAAAGGCGACGGGCAATTCCTGTAGTTTATTGAAGATGGCATTGCGCAGGGTATAGAGCAGGTGCTGGCCAAAGCCCCCCATGAGGATCGTGCGCATGTAGACCGCCGCGAGGTTGAGCAGGTAGATGACCAGCAGCCATCCGCAGACTGTCAGGATGAGTCCGAACCCGCTGCCCTGCAGGAGATGCCAGCCAAAGACATCCAGGCTGGTGAGGTGCTCCTTGTTCACCAGGACCTTGTTGATGGTAAAACCGATGAGCACGGGAGGCAGCATGCTCAGAATGGCATAGACCAGCATGATGATCAGCGCCAGCATCAGCTTTCCCCGTTGTTCGGGCAGCAGGCCTACCAGTTTGCGCAGCGCGGGCCAGGTCTTGCTTTTCGGTTCCCCTTCTCTCAGACTGTTAAGATTGTAATTCTGGCTGCTCATAGTGGCTGGTGCTTCTTTGTGATTGATAGATTTGGACGTATTCCGGGCAGGTCTGCATCAATTCGGCATGCGTGCCGGAGGCGATCATATCCCCTTCCATCAGCAGGATGATCTGCTCATAGTCCTCGATGGAGGCGATCTTCTGGGTGACGGAAAGCAGGGTGATGCCGGGATAGTTCTGCCGGACATTCGCCAGGATCTTTTGTTCCGTCTGGGTATCCACGCGGGCGGTGAAATCGTCCAGCAGCAGGATGCGGGGTTCGATGGCCAGAGCGCGGGCCAGCATGATCCGTTGTTTCTGTCCGCCGGAGAGCGTGGTACCTCGTTCGGACACGACAGTATCGAGTTTCTCCGGCAGGGCATCGATAAAGTCCTTTAGTTCAGCCGTGGCGATGGCCTTTGCGAGGGATTCGTCGGTGACAGTGTTACTGAAGGCAATATTCTCCCGGATGCTCATGTTGAAGATGATGCTGTCCTGGAAGACGAACCCTACCTGCCGGTGAAAGTCTTCCTTCTTATACTTTTCCAGGGGCTGCCCATCGAACTCGACGGTGCCGCTGTTGGGTTGGTTGAGGCCGGTGAGCAGGTACAGCAGTTGTGTCTTGCCCGCCGCGGTGGGGCCGATGACGGCCGTTTTTGAGCCGCCGGCAACGGAAAAGGAGATCTCCCGAAGGGCTTGTTTCTCGCCAAAGGAGACGGTGACGTCCCTGAGTCGGATATCCCCTTCGAGGTCTTTGACCAGGGTACCGCTCTCAACAGGGTCGGGGGTGTTGAGGATCCCGCTGACCCGTGCATAGGAGGCCTGGGCCTGGGCGATGACATTGCTCATGAACCCGATGACGAGAATGGGGAAGATGAGCATGGTGAGGTAGAGATTAAAAGCCGAGAAACTTCCCAGGCTCATAGCCCCCCCGATGACATAGTGACCGCCAAAAGCCAGGATGGTCAGAGTCGCCATATTGGCCGTGAAGATGATCACGGGGATCAGGGAAGCAAACAGCTTCAGGATGCGGAGACCCAGGCCGAGGGCCTTTGCATTTGCTTCGAGGAATTTGACATATTCCAACTGCTGGGAATGGATGACGCGGATCAGGGCCGCGCCGAGGATGCTCTCGTTGATGACCTTGTTCAGCCAGTCGATCACTTCCCGGCTGGCGAGGAACAGGGCTCGCACTTTCTTTAAGACGATATAGAAGGTGATGCCGATGATGGGAATGATGGCGATCACACAGAGCGCCAGCTGCCACCGGGTGATCAGCATGAGGATGCTCGCGCCCAAAATGGTAAAGACCGAAGAAAAGATAGAGGGGATGGCCGTCGAAACGAAGGTCTTTATGGAATCGACATCCGCCGTCAGATTGGTCAGCAACTTTGCCGGGCTTGTCTGCTGAAGAAAGCTGTAGTTCTGCCGCGAGATGCGGTTCGCCAGTTGGGTGCGAAGATCGCGCGCCACCTTTTCGGAGGCATAGGTCTGGGTATAACTCATGCCATAGGTGAAGACAAAGACGCCCAGGGTGGCCAGCAGGAACTGCATGACGATGCCCTGTACGTTCCAACGTTGGGTAATGAATGCATCGATGCCATGCTGGATGATCCTTGGGATCATCAGGTTGATGGAAGTCATGATCAATGCAAGGGTGACCAGCAGCAGGATGAGCCGGCGATAAGGCTTCAACAGCGAAGTCAGGCTTGGCCCCTTGGGTTTGCCTGCCGGGCCTTTTGCCGGCTTTCCGTCTTGTGGTTTTGGTTCTTTTTGGCTCATAACGGTTGTAAAAATAGGAAAATAAGGAAAGGGGCACGCGGCCTTTCCCGGAAGCCGCCCGAAAAGGACGGTGGAAGGGGGTGAATTGTCGGTGGAAGGATTATATTTGCCCCTTCCCGGACAAAAAGACAAAAAGCAACATATGAGAAAAATACTATTAGGTCTTTTTCTATTTCAGCAGGCAGCGTTCGGTCAATTGCGGCAACTGCCGGCGTATCCGCTGATCACACACTCGCCCTATTTCAGCGTATGGTCCTTTTCGGACACCCTTAGCAGCGAGGGCACCCGGCACTGGACCGGTAAACCACAGCCTTTGCTGGGTTTGCTTACTGTAGATGGCAGACGTTATCGTTTCCTGGGCAAACCGGTGGTGGAAGACAGCAGCATGCTGGCGGCCGTTGCGGCGACCCAGCAATGGGTGAGCGTGAACGCCACGCAGACCAAATACCAGTTCTCCTGTGGTGGAGTAGACCTGTCGCTGACCTTTACTTCTCCTTTGCTGTTGAACGATCTGGCCTTATTATCCCGCCCCATTACCTATGTTTCGTTCCGGCTGCGCAGCAATGACGGCGGGCAACATACCGCGCAATTGTATTTCGGGGTCGCCGGGTTGCTGGCGGCCAATACCTCCGACGAGGAGTTGAAAACGGACAAAGGCGCAGCGGGCGGATTGGTCTTTTTAAGGACAGGAACAAAGGAGCAGCCAGTATTAAAGAGGAAGGGGGACGATGTGCGGATCGACTGGGGATATTTGTACGTAGCCGCCCCTTCCGAACCCGGTCTCGTACAAACAATCGGGGGTGGGTTCATGCATACGGGGTTTGCACCGATGAAAGTTGGTGAGGATCCTGTGGAAAAGTTAGCCCTCGTGGGGTATGACGAGCGCTATTCTGTGGAGTTCTTTCATAAAAAACTCGTTCCCTGGTGGCGCAACCACCCCGAAGGTGGGGTGAAAAAAGCGACGATGGAAGGTCTGTTACAGGCTGCCTATATCAGTTATGATAAGGTCTTGTCGCGTTGCGACACGTTCAACAAAACGATGTATGCTACGGCTATCGCCGCCGGAGGACCGCACTATGCCGACCTCTGTGTCGCCGCCTACCGGCAAAGCGTTGCCGCCCATGCACTGGTGCAGGGGCCGAAAGGCGAGTTGCTTTTCCTGTCAAAAGAGAATTTCAGCAACGGCTCCATCAATACGGTGGATGTCACCTATCCGTCCGCGCCGCTCTACCTGGCGTATAATCCCGATCTTCTGAAAGGAATGCTCAACGGCATTTTTTATTACAGCGAGCGCGGCAAATGGAAAAAGCCCTTTGCGGCCCATGATCTGGGTACTTATCCTCTCGCCAATGGCCAGACCTATGGCGAGGATATGCCGGTGGAGGAATGCGGCAATATGATCCTGCTGACCGCCGCCATCGTCAAAGCGGAGAACGGCCCTGAATATGCGAAGCGGCATTGGGAAACATTGAGCACCTGGGCGCACTATCTCGAAGCCAATGGGTTTGATCCCGTCAACCAGTTGTGTACCGATGATTTTGCAGGCCATCTTGCCCGCAACGCCAATCTCTCGGTAAAGGCGATAGCCGCCCTTGGCGCTTATGGCTGGATGGCGAAGCAATTGGGGCAGGAGGCCGTGGCCGCGAAATATAGTCCCCTGGCAGAGGGCCTGGCAAAGAAATGGATGACGATGGCCGACGCCCAGGATCACTATGGCCTGACCTTTCTCCGGAAAGACAGCTGGAGCCAGAAATACAACCTGGTATGGGATAAGTTGCTGGGCCTGCATTTATTCCCCCAGGAGGTCTATGAGAAAGAGGTGGCCTGGTACCTGACCCACCAGGAGCCTTTTGGATTACCGCTGGACAGTCGCAAGACGTACACAAAGTCCGACTGGGTCCTATGGACGGCGACGCTGGCATCCAGGCCGGAAGACTTCACCGCATTGACCGACCCCATCTATCGATACCTGACGGAGACGCCTACGCGCGTGCCGCTGAGTGACTGGCATGAGACGACCAATGGCCGGCAGGTGGGATTCCAGGCCCGGAGCGTGGTGGGGGGCTATTTCATCCGTCTTTTAGATTATAAATGGAACAATAGATAAACGACTATATGCGCAGACTCTTTCTTTTTTTTCTTACCCTGCCTTTACTGACGACAGCACAGACCGATGAGAACCTGGTGCAGTATGTTCATCCCATCATCGGCACGCAACGCATGGGGCATGTCTACCCGGGCGCCACCTCTCCATTTGGTGCGGTGCAACTGAGCCCGGATACCGACACCATCCCGTACGAGGTGAATGGAAAGTATAATCCCGATGTCTATAAATATTGCGCGGGTTACCAATATGACGACAAAACGATCGTTGGGTTCAGCCATACCCATTTCAGCGGCACCGGCCATTCCGACCTGGGTGACTTCCTGATCATGCCGACGGTGGGGGAGCTGAAGCTTAATCCCGGTGTAGCCGGTCAACCGCATAGTGGTTTCCGGAGTGCTTTTAGTCATACAACAGAAACCGCCGAAGCCGACTATTACAAGGTCAGGCTGGACGACTACAATATCCTGGCGGAACTGACGACGACGACGCGGGTGGGTTTTCATCAGTATACGTTTCCCCCGACGGACCAGGCGCATATCATCCTTGACCTGATGAGCGGCATCTACAATTACGAGGATAAGAATGTCTGGACCTATGTACGGGTAGTTAACGACACCCTCGTCACCGGGTATCGCGAAACCAGCGGCTGGGCCCGGACCCGCAGGGTTTACTTCGCGATCACCTTCTCGACGCCTTTTTACCAGTACGGCGCCCGCAAGTATGACCGCCGTCAGGCCTATCACGGATTCTGGGGACATTTCGATCAGAACCATAATTTCCCCGATCTTGCCGGGCGGCAGTTGCGGATGCATTTTGATTTTCATGCACAGGAAGGAGGGAAGGTGAAGATAAAATTTGCGCTGTCCCCTGTCAGCATGGAAGGGGCGTTGCTGAACCTCCGGACGGAGATCCCCGGCTGGGACTTCGAGGCGGTGCGGCGCCAGGGGCAGGAAGCCTGGAACAGAGAGCTGGGCAAAGTGCGCATCGATGCCGGCCAGGAGGAAAAGGAGAATTTCTATACCTCGATGTATCACGCATTTATCAATCCGACGGTGTATATGGATGTGGATGGCGGCTATCGCGGGCTGGACCAGCAGGACCATAAAGCCGATGGCTTTGTCAACTATACTACTTTCTCCCTGTGGGATACGCACCGCGCCCTGCATCCCCTGTTCAATATCCTGCAGCCGACACGAAATGCCGATATGATCCGGAGTATGCTGGCGCATTACGAGCAGAGCGCCGAACATATGCTGCCTATCTGGTCGCATTATGCCAATGAGAACTGGTGTATGTCCGGCTATCATTCCGTGTCCGTCATCTGCGACGCCATTGTAAAAGGCAATACGCCATTCGACGCCGGCAAGGCCCTGGATGCCTGTATCGCTACTTCACAAAGACGCAGCTTCGAAAGCCTGGGGGTTTATATCGATAAGGGGTATATCCCTGCCGAGCAGGATGGCGTGTCCGTATCGTCCACACTGGAATATGCTTATGACGACTGGTGTATCGCGCAGGCTGCAAAGAAGCTGGGACGGATGGAGGTGTACGCGACGTACAGTAAACGTTCAGAAAATTATAAGAATGTCTGGGATCCTTCGGTCGGATATATGCGGCCCCGGTTGACCGACGGCAGCTTCCGGAAAGACTTTGACGTGCTCAGCACCAATGGCCAGGGCTTTATCGAGGGGAATGCGTGGAATTATAGTTTGTATGTGCCGCATGACCCCGCCGCGCTGATCGCGATGTATGGTGGTAGCAAGAGGTTTGTGCAACATCTCGATTCCCTTTTTACCATGGAGCTGCCCGATAAATTCTTTGCCGAGACGGAGGATATTACGCGGGATGGCATTATTGGCAACTATGTACATGGCAACGAGCCTTCGCATCATGTCGCTTACCTGTACAACTGGACGGACCAGCCGTGGAAGACGCAGGAGCGGGTGCGGATGATCCTGAAAAAACAATACGGGCCGGCGCCGGATGGGCTGGGGGGCAATGACGATTGCGGGCAGATGAGCGCCTGGTATATTTTTACGGCGCTGGGATTTTATCCCGTGGCTCCGGGATCCGACCAGTATTCGCTGGGCAGCCCGGCGGTAAATGGGGCGACCCTCCGGTTGGAGAACGGCAAGACTTTTACCATAACAGCTGAAAATCAAGGAGATAAAAACGTTTATGTAAAGAAAATAACGCTAAACGGCCAGCTGCTGACCCGTCGGTACATTACGCACCAGGAGATTATGGATGGGGGAAAACTAGTATTTTATATGAGTGCAAAGCATTAGGGAAAAACCGCAATGGGAAATCTGCGTCTTTTTACTATTGTAGACATCCCGTTTTTTTCATATATTAGATATGTGGAGTTGATTTTTGTCAAACAAAAAATCCCGTCATATGAAAAAAACCACACACACAATGCATGTAGGCCAAGCAGCTACGACGATCCTGCTGGCTATCGCGTTTCTTGGTCTGGTCATGTTTTTGTCTTACTTATTCATTACCGGCAACAGCTAAGGGCCTAATCTGACCCATACAACAAATGCCGGCCCGCAAGAGCCGGCATTTTCAATTCTGTTTATTCCTGTTTATTCTGCAACGTAGGCAGTATTGAATTTACCGTTGGTAATGACGATGCTGTCGCTGTTGGGCGTGTAGTCGTTTAGAAGGGTGCCGCTAAACGTGCCGGAGATCTTGTGATTGACGGTATCGAAGAGACTGATGGTGACGAGCCCGTGTCCAAAGCCCGTATAGGCGTCATAGGACTTGCTGCCGCTGGATGTATAATAGGATAGCGTGCAGATGGTAGTGTCCGTCGAAAAAGGCAGGTTCAGGGGCAGAGGGTAGGGTAGGGATAACTTCAGGAAGGTAGTGTCTTTCGCTGCGGGGACCAGGCCGATGGCGACCAGGTCTGGAATGGCATTGACATAAACACCATAGGTGAGGTTGGCGGTATAGGCGGAAGACCCGACAGTGGCGGAAAGGGTGCCCTCGGAGTTGGTGGTGGCGTTGTTCTTATGGCAGCCGGCGATCAGGGTAACCGCGAGAAGAAGGAAGAGGGCGGTAAGCTTCATTTTTTTGCGGCAAAGGTAAATAAAAAGGCCGGCTGACGCCGGCCTTTAACGTTTTCTAAAGCTATTTACTGCACCGTATAGGAAGTGCTGAATTTACCATTGGTGATGACGACACTGTCGGTGCCGCTGTCGTAGGCTACGGCGCTGAAGACACCGCTTACCTTATGACCGGTGGTATCCAGTGAATTGATCGTCGCGACGGCATGGCCGGAATAGGAATCGTATGCCGTTCCGGTCGAAGCCTGGTAGACTACTTCGAGGACGGTAGAGTCGGACGAGAAGGGCTGGCCCACTTTTACCTTCAACGGCATCGTCAGCTGGAAACCGGTGGTGTCCTTGTTCTGGACGATATAGCTGACAATGCCCAGGAGGTCGATAGAGGGTGAATAACCGCCGACTGTTGTACCGCTGGAGAAATTGGTGCTACCGACGGAAGCCGAGACGCTGTTCGACGAAGTGCTGCTGCTCTTTTTACAACTGGTGGTGAGGAGGAAAAGGGAGGTCAGTGCAGAAATGGCGAGAAGCGTAAAATGCTTGAATTGCATAGTTAGGTTTTTTATATAGGAATTAAATTACGGGCTAAAAACGCGACCCCAGGGGCTTTATTGTTACTGGCGGATGGCCGATTTCGATTAATTTTGCCGCGTCATGATCCCGATAGGTAATCTTCTCCTCCCGGAGTTTCCGTTGTTGCTGGCGCCCATGGAAGACGTGAGCGATCCGCCTTTCAGGGCTGTTTGTAAATCTTTTGGGGCTGATCTTACTTATACGGAATTCATCTCAAGTGAAAGCCTGGTAAAGGGCGCCATCCGCAGTCGCCGGAAGCTGGACATTTTTGCCGCCGAACGGCCGGTGGGGATCCAGCTTTATGGGGGCGATGAAGACAGCCTGGCACTTGCCGCCGCTATCGTGGATGCTACGAACCCCTCCCTGCTGGACATCAATTTTGGCTGCCCGGTGAAAGGGGTTGTCGGCAAGGGCGCAGGTGCGGGAGTATTACGGGATCTGCCCCTGATGGTCCGGCTGACGGAAGCCTGTGTGCGGTCTACGACATTGCCGGTGACCGTGAAAACCCGACTGGGTTGGGATGACGGGTCAAAGAATATCGTCGAAGCGGCTGAGCGGTTGCAGGATGCCGGTATCCGGGCGTTGACCATCCATGGCCGGACGCGCTGCCAGTTATATAAGGGGGAGGCCGATTGGGAACTCATCGGGAAGGTGAAGAACAACCCGCGGATGAAGATCCCCATCTTTGGCAATGGGGATATCGATAGTGCGCAAAAGGCAGCTGAATACGCCAATAGGTATGGAGTGGATGGGATCATGATCGGCAGGGCCGCCATCGGTTATCCCTGGATCTTCCGGGAGATAAAGCACTACCGGGACTTCAGAGTCGCCGCGCCGCCGCCGACGGTGGCGGAGAGGGTAGCCGCGTGCCGGATGCACCTCGCCGGAGCCTTGTCCTGGAATGGACCGGTTCAGGGATTGAACGAGATGCGCGGCCGCTATGGCCATTACCTGAAGGGGCTGCCCGGGATCCAGCAGTATACCCGGCGACTGGTACGGCTGCCCGATGCGGCCTCGGTGGAGGAAGCGCTTGGGGAGATAGAACGGTCCTATCATGGATATGTGGCAGAAGCTCAACCGATACGACTGGTCAACTACCATGAGAATTGCGCGTTGTAGGCTTCGCAAAACACCCTACCTTTACGACCCTTAAATTACATACACGTGTTCAAAACTAAATGTCTTCTGCTGGCTGCGACGCTGACCGCGTCCGCGGCCTTGGGACAACAAAAAACCATTACGGTCTACACGACTGCTGCCAACACCCAATTACGGATCAGCGAAAGCGGGAAATTGAATTTCTCTCCCGGCAAACAGCCGCTGGAAACCGAGCCCTTTGTGCTTGTCGATGCGGCGGTTCCCTTTCAATCAATTCTTGGCTTCGGGGGTGCGTTGACGGATGCCTCGGCCGAGACCTTTGCCAAATTATCAAAAGACAAACAGCAGGAGCTGCTGACCGCATACTACAGCGCGGGCACCGGCATCGGCTATACGTTGGCAAGGACCAATATCCAAAGCTGTGACTTCTCCAGCGGCAGCTATAGTTATGTTGCCGACAACGACGCCGCCCTGAAGACCTTTAGTGTGGCCCATGACGAGCAATTCAAGATCCCGCTGATCAAACAGGCCATGGCGGCTGCCGGCGGAAGGTTGAAATTATTTGTCTCGCCCTGGAGTCCGCCCGGATGGATGAAGGACAACAATAGTGTCACCGACGGGGGGAAATTGAAACCCGAGTTCGACCAGGCCTGGGCCAATTTCTATGTGAAGTTCATCAGGACCTATGAGGCCATGGGCATGCCGGTGTGGGGGCTGTCCGTGCAGAACGAACCAATGGCGAAACAAAAATGGGAGTCCTGTATCTTCACCGCGGAAGACGAGCGGGATTTTATCAAGAACTATCTTGGACCTACCCTGGCAAAGAGCGGGCTTGGGGCGAAGAAGCTCATCGCCTGGGACCATAACCGGGACCTCATCTACCAACGCGCCAGTACGATACTCGAAGACCCTGCTGCGGCAAAGTATGTCTGGGGCATCGGTTTCCATTGGTATGAGACCTGGACGGGAGACCCTATGATGTTTAAGAACGTCCAGCTCACGCATATGGCCTTTCCTACGACCAACCTCATTTTTACCGAAGGCTGCAAGGAGAAATTCTCCTTTGACAGCCTGCAGGCCTGGTCCCTGGGGGAAAGATATGGTTATTCGATGATCAATGATCTCAATGATGGGGCGACGGGCTGGACGGATTGGAATATCCTGCTGGATGAGAATGGTGGTCCGAATCACACGGGCAATTTCTGTTTTGCCCCCGTACATGTGGACACCCGTAACGGACAGTTGATCTATACCAATGCGTTTTACTATATCGGGCATTTTTCAAAGTTCGTCCGGCCGGGCGCCCGGCGAATAGCGGTGTCGTCGAACCGGGTGGCGTTGCAAACGACGGCCTTTGTGAACAAAGACGGCAGTATCGTTGTCATTGTCATGAATACGACCGATCAGCCCATGCCTTATCACCTGATCATGAAAGGGCAGTCGGCCGATACCGAAAGTATGCCGCATTCTATCGTCACGTTAATCATCAAATAATGAGATCTGCTTTTAAGGCCTGTTGCCTGAGCGTGGCCTTTGGTTGTACCGTAGGGACTGTTTTCGCGCAAAAAGAAAAACCGGTGACGGTCTGGCTCACCGACCCCTCTCAGTCCATCTTCTTTCAACAACAGCCCGAGGCGCAATTGGATAAGAGCAACCCCTTCCCATCCGACCCGGTGATCGCCATCGATGAAAAGAAGACCTTTCAGCATGTCGACGGTTTTGGCTGGGCGCTGACGGGTGGCAGCGCACAGCACATCATGCGGATGAGTCCCGCAGCCCGGGCCGCCCTGTTAAAAGAGCTTTTTACCACCGACAGCAACCATATCGGGGCGAGTTATCTGCGGGTGAGCATCGGGGCCTCCGACCTCAACGATCATGTTTTTTCCTATGACGATCTGCCGCCGGGACAGACCGATACCGCGCTTACGCATTTCGACCTGGGCCCGGACAAGCAGGACGTGATCCCCGTGCTGCAGCAGATCATCGCGGTGAATCCCGAGATCAAGATCCTGGCATCACCCTGGTCGGCGCCGGTGTGGATGAAGAACAACCATGATACCCGTGGCGGCAGCCTGATGCCGCAATATTATTTGGCATATGCCAACTACTTTGTGAAGTATCTTCTTGCTATGCAGCAGCAGGGCATCGGCATCGACGCCGTTACCATCCAGAACGAACCCTTGCATCCCGGCAACAATCCAAGTATGTATATGCCGGCGGCGGCAGAGGCGGCTTTTGCCAAATTGCTGGGACCGGCCATCGATAAGGAAAGGCTGGACACCAAGATCATCGTCTACGACCACAATGCCGACCGGCCCGATTATCCCGACTCCATTTACCGGGATCCCGAAGCCGCAAAATGGGTCGATGGCGCGGCCTTTCATCTGTATGGAGGGAAGATCGAGGCGTTGTCGCCACTGCATGACTCCTTCCCCGAGAAGAACCTTTATTTTACCGAGCAGTGGGTCGGCGCGCCGGGAAATTTTGCCAGGGACATTCCGGAGCATATCGACAAATTGATCGTCGGGGCGATGCGCAACTGGTGTAAGACCGTCATCGAATGGAACCTTGCGGCCAATTCCAACTGGGAGCCGCATACGGACCGCGGGGGGTGTGACCGTTGCCTGGGGGCCGTCACCATCGACGGCGATGTGGTCAAACGCAACCCGGCCTATTATATCATCGCGCATGCCGCGAAATTCGTCCGCCCGGGTTCGGCACGGATCGTATCCAACTCCGACGAGAGTCTGCCGAATGTGGCCTTTCGTACGCCGACGGGTCAGGCGATCCTGATCGTGCTGAACAAAACGGCGGTGCAGAAAGGATTTACGATCGAGCTCAGAGGACGACGAATGCATTCGGTGCTCGGGCCGGGGGCCGTGAGTACGTATGTCTTCCAGTTATAATAAGAAAAAAGGCCGTTTAAAACGGCCTTTTTTACTTTTATGGAGCGTCCCACCAGACGCGGTCGGTAAGGGTCGCCGACTGCTGTGGCTGCGGGTTTGTGTTGATCTCGGTCTGCGGATAGATCAGGCGGCGTGGAATAGCAGACACCTGCGCGTTTTGCACGATGTTCATGGCAGGCCAGCCCGTCCGGCGCCAGTCGACATAATTCTCGGGCGACAGCAAATGTGCGATGCGTTTTTCTTCCATGATCCGTTGCAGCGCATTGGCGCTGGTGAGCGTACCCCGCGATGCCAGGTAGGTGGTGATATCCCCTGCGGCAACACCCACCTTTGTCATATTGTTGGTAATGGCGGCCGTATAGAAAGGCTGAGCGGCTGCCACACCGGAGACGCGAAGATTGGCTTCGGCCAGGATGAACTGTACTTCGGTATAGGGCATGAGGTACTGGGTAGCGTTGACGGCGGCGAAGTAAGCGCCCAGCGAAGAATAGGTATTCAGGTTACCTACTGTACCAGCGCCGATGGGGCGGCCGGCATAGGCGTTGCCTGTCTTCGATCTGGTGATAAAAAAGGGAAGCCGCGGGTCGCTGCGACCCACCAGCGTATCTACGATCTCAGACGATGCACAAAGCGTGGAGAGCGGCAGCATAACGGTATACCAGGCCGCTTGCGAAGTAGCGCCACCGGGATAGACGAATTTCCAATCATCGCTGTTGGCCGCTATTCCATTCTGGAGGGCCGTGAGGGCCAGGTTGGACTGGGCTACGGGATCATGTCCCGGCGCCTTGGTCAGGTGCATATAATAACGCGCCTTCAGGCTGTAGGCCAGTTTCTTCCACTCCGTCATATTGCCGCTGTAGAAGTAATCATCAGTACCTACCTTGAGCCCCGTGGCCTTGCCGATATCAGCGATCCCTCTGTCCAGCAGTGCCTGGATGCTGTCATAGATGGACGCCTGCGAATCATAGGTCGGCGTCAGGTTGGTGGCGCCCCCGAGGGCCTTTGAGTAAGGGATATCGCCCCACAGATCGGTGGCAAATCCGAGCGTATACGCTGTCAGGATCTCACCGATGGCGGTATAGTTGGGATTGCCGTTCTTTTGACTTACCTGGATCAGCGACTGGAGATTTTCCAGCTCGTCATTGTAGACCGTTCCCCAGGTGAGGCTGAGCGCCGTGTTCTGAAAATAGTAGGTTCCGTAGTTGAGGGGCACCTGGTTATAGCAGATGGTCTGCATGAAGTGCTGGGCATAGGTGGAGGCATCCCCTTCGCCATCGGTGGTGGCCGTCCCGTTATTACTGCCGGGGGCATCCAGGCCATGGGCAATATAGAATTCTGCCGGCGACACCAGGAGTTTCTCCTGCACCGTCAGGGGATTGTTGGGGTTGTTGTTGACATCCACGAATTTTTTACAGCCTGTCCCTGCCAGGGCCGCCACGATGCCGGAATAAAGAAGTATTTTTTTCATGATCGTTTTATTTGAAGTTCACATTCAGTGTCAGGTTAAAGGAACGCGAGGTCGGTACGGTGTTGCCGTATACACCCTGCGAACCATTAGCCGTACCATAGCTGCTGACCTCGGGGTCCGAACCGGTGAAGCCTGGCTTGTAAATGAAGAGATTCCTCCCGGTGAGGGTCAGGCTGGCGGCGGTGAAAGGGCTCTTTCCCAGCTTCGCGACCGGCAGTTTGTACCCGATGGAGGCCGTCCGTAATTTCAGATACGTGCCGCTTTGCATGGCTGCCTCGTAGTTGGTGTTGAGGCGCTGGAAATAGTCTTCCGCGTGGACAACGGTCGTATTGGCCTGTTTGGTGCCCTGTACCAGTCCTTTTACAACCAGATCCTGCCGGTTTTGCGTCACCATCGGAGTGCCATAGAAATATCCATAGCGATCGTCGGAGTTCAGGATATTCCCGCCTTTCCGATAGTCGAAAAAGAAGGAGACGGTGAAATTCTTGTAATAGAAGGAGTTGTTCATCCCGGCCTGGTAGTCGGGTTGCAGGTTGCCGATGATCTCATTTGTCGAAGAGGTGACAGGCAGCCCTTTGGCATCCACGATGATCTGGTGGGTGGCGGTGTCCCGTACATAACCTACATTGTAAAACACGCCATAGGGTTTGCCGACAAAGGCCCAGGTCTGGCCGATGCTGATAGAGGGGGTGGCCCCGAAGACCTTTGTTACCTTATTGCGGATGCGGGTGTAGTTCAGCGTGATATCCCAACCGAAGTCCCTGCCTTTTATGGGGCTGATGTTCACGATGGCTTCGATGCCCTTATTGGTCATGAATGCGGCATTGAGGGTGGTGGAGCTAAAGCCGGTTGACGGTGCGATGGGTACGTTCTGGGTCAGCAGGTTATCGTGATTACGATTAAAATAGCTGACCTCGAATCCAAGCCGGTTCTTCAGGAAGCTCATTTCCAGGCCTACTTCCGCCTCTTTTGTCACCTCGTTACGCAAATTCGGGTTGCCTAAGTTGGTGTTCCGGAGGAAGCCGGCATTCCCGCCATACGGGAAGCTGGTCGCCGAAGTGTAAGGGGTTGTAAGGGAATAGGCCGTGACGTTGTCGTTGCCCACGCTGGAGTAAGATACCCGAAGTTTCCCAAAGCTGATGGCGGGTACCTTTAGCAGTTCTGAGAAGATGAAGCCCGCGGAAGCCGAACCATAGGGATAGAAATTCTTATTGGTGGCCAATACCGATGTTCCGTCATAGCGACCGGTGAGCGAAAGGTTCAGGAAATTCTTATAATCGATATTCGCCTGGCTGTAGAAGCCGATCTTCCGGGTCAACGTGTAGCTTTCGGCACCGGTGATCACGGAACCGTTGCTGATATTATCAAAATTGAGGATGGACGTCCCTGTTCCGGAAATGCTATGATTCTGGCTGTAGGTGGACCCGATGTTATTCCCCACCAGGAAGCTGATGTCAAAATTGCCAAAAGCATGGCGGGCCTCGGCGATCAGATCGTTGTTGAACTGCCGGTAGTTGTTGCTCGACTGGGTGATGATCCCGGTGGTGGCCAGCGCCGTGCTGGGCGCTTCATAATAATCGGACTGTTCCGAATAAGTATCGGCGCCCCCGCGTTCGGTAAAGGTCAGCCATTCCAGCGGCTTGTAAGTAACCGTCAGCACGGGGATGAAGCGGCTGACCTTGTCGTTGTTGTAGACGTTGTACAGATCCCAGTAGGGATTGTTCCGGCTAAGGCGAAAGACCCGCTGGTTGCCGGCCGAGTCCAGGTAAGGAAGGGGGTTCCAGGTGCTGGGTGACGTGTAGACCGTCCACAAAGGGTCCGTGAGATCATACCCTTCGGGAATGGTATGGCTCGTACTCAGGCTATAGTTCAACTGGAAAGTGGTCTGGATCTGGTCGGTGATCTTGTTCCCAAATTTTGCGAAGATGGCATTGCGGTTGTATTTGGTCGTTGGCACCGTACCCGTCTGGTCGAGGTTGGAATAGGAAAAGAAATAGCTGGATCTGTCATTCCCGCCTCCGACGCTGGCGGTATTCGTCCAGGTATTACCGGTGACAAAAAAGGCCTTTAACGGATCCTTGTAATACGTAAGCAACCCGACCCGCCGCAGGCTATCGATGGAAGGTCCCCAGACGGCGCTTGTCTTTTGGGTGTTGCCATCGGCGTATACACCTCTGTCCCCAAGGGCATACTTCGTCTGCATTTTCGGCAGGATGGGGTTTTCGAAGGAATACTGGGAGTTGATGATCACCTTGGGTTTTGTATTGAAGGCCCCGCCTTTTGTGGTGATGAGGACTACTCCGCGGGCGGCCGCCGAACCATACAGCGCCGAGGCGGCAGAACCTTTCAGGACGTTGATGCTTTCGATACTGGCCGGGTCGATATCGGAGAGCCGGCTGGAGCCGTTGATCCCTGTACTGGAGCCGCCGGTCCCCGTGCCTGCGCCACCGGTCTGGCCGTTGTCGATGGGTACGCCATCGAGAATGATGAGGGCCTGGTTATTCCCCAGCAGAGAGCTGTTGCCCCGGATGACGATGCGCGAAGAAGCACCTGGCTGACCACTCGATGCGGTGATCTGGACGCCGGCCACTTTGCCCGTGAGGGCGTTGAGGACCCCCGTTTCTTTGGAAGCGACGAGTGCGTCCCCTTTCACCTGTTGCGTACTGTACGTGAGCTCTCTTTTCTCGCGTTTGATCCCCAGGGCGGTGACCACCACTTCATTCAGGGCGTTGTCCCGTGATTTTACCTGGATGTCGAAATTGCTTTGGTCGCCGACCTTTACCTCGCGCGGCTCGATGCCGACGGAGGTGACGATGAGGGTGGCGCCATTCTTTACGGTAAGGCTAAACCTTCCCTCCGCATCGGTGGCCACGCCTCTCCTGGTATCCTTTTCCCGGACGGTGGCGCCGGTGACGGGGTTACCGGCTTCGTCGGTGATCTTACCGGTGATCTTTTTTGTCTGTGCCAGGACTGGAGTGACGGCCAGGCACAGGAGCAGTCCCAACAGCAACAGCCACCGGGGTGTTGCCGGCAGTTGGCGATTGGATCGTTTTGGTTGGTTCATACCTTTTTTGTTTGGTTATGATGATTGAATGAAAAACAAGTCCTCCCCCGATGATCATGCCATCGAGGGCTTTTTGTAAGAAGTTTTCTACGTGATCAGGAGTGGTTCAGGGCGTCATATGGTCATAGAACCGCCACTTCGCCGTATAGTCTTTTTCCAGCGGCTGTTTGGTGAGGATGGCCCGGATCATCTCGATGGGCATGGCGTTGAGGCTCATCACTGCGTCATGGTATTGCTTATAGGTCATTTTGCCGCTGTCCACCAGTTCTTTTTTCAGCGCGTAGAATTGCCGGCCGCCCGTGAGGTAGGCCAACTGGTAAAGGGGCGGGTAGTGATCTTCGAATGAACGGCGCACTTCACCTGCGGCGTTTGCACGCTCGTGACCGACGCGATCGACGAGGAAATCGATACATTGCTCAGGCGTCCATTTGCCCAGGTGATAGTTGAGGGAGAAGATGATCCGGGCACAGCGGTGCATATGCCAGAAGAGCATGCCTACCCGGTCCTCCGGGGTCTTCGGGAAGCCGAGATCCCAGAGCAACAGCTCCCAGTACAGCGACCAGCCTTCGGTCCAGAACCCCGAGCCGAAATTGCGATAGGTCCGGTGACGCGCGTTGGCGAAAAATTCCAGGTTATGACCCGCGATCAGTTCATGATGAACGGTGGCCCGGGACAGGTAGGGGTTGTTGCCCCGCATGCTCATGAGCCGGTCATCCTCTTCCATCGTATTGGTGGGGTAGGAGATGCTGATCTCGTTGCCGCCGGTGAAGAAAGGATTGACCAGTTGGCGTTCGGGTGTCATCATGATCATGCCCCAGGTCTCTTCCGCCAGGGGTGGAATGGTGACAAGATCGTGCTTCTTCAGGAAGTCGACGGACTCGTTAAAGAGCCGCAGGATCATTTCCGGCTGCTGACCCGCCGGTACATAGCTGTTCTTCACCTTTTCGAGCGCGGCCTTCCAGTTGTCGCCAAAACCCATGTCATGGCTGGCCTTTAACATTTCCTTGTCGCACCAGGCAAATTCTTTGTTGGCGATGTCGATCAGTTCCTCCGGGGAATAGGGGATCATCTCGTATTTCAGCTGCCGCAGCAGTTCGTCCCTGCCGGCAGGCCGGCCGGCGATGCCGCTTTTATCGGGCGCGGAGAACCTGCTGTTCTTTTCTTTGAACGCGGCGGCATAGGCGGCAAGGGCATCGTCCAGCTCCTTATAGGTTTTGGGGATCCACCAGGTGAAAAGTGGGTCATAGCCGTTGTAAAATTCGTAGATGCTGCTGGCAGCCCGTTTCAGATCGCTGACCACGAGCCCGGCTTCATAGATGGCGTCCATGTCCAGGGTGGAATCGCCGCGGAGCTTTTTTTGCAGCGTGCCAATGGCCTTCGTTTCCTCATACCAATCCTTTGCCAGCAATTCGGCATTGAGCACGTGTCCCCGGCGTCTGAGCTTTTCGATGGCGTAGAGGCTATCGGCAAAAGGGAACCATTGTTTCACCTTATTATACTGGATGGCTTCTGCAGCAGACTGCTCGAGTCGCTGGTTCAGGTCGCGTTTGAAGAGGATATAATCCACCTTACATTCCTGTTGCAGACCTTTGAAGTCGATTTGAGCGAGTCGATCGAGATATTCATGATAAAGGGCATCGAGGCGAGCGCGTTTTTCCGGCGAGCCCCCTTCGGTAGCCGCAGGGTTCCCCGCATTTCGCCCGCCAAAAAAATTGCTGGTATAAAACCGGGTGATGGCGCGAACATCGGCGTTGTAATTTTCCATCAGGCTGGGCATCTCCTGGCAGGGAGCATAGGCGTTGGGTGATATTTGTGCAAAGGACCTGCAGGGACAGAAAAGAAAGAGCAATACAATGAAATAGAGAAGCCGGTGGCAAATTCTCATACCGATGGATTTGGTGATAAAGCAGCGTTTGACCAAATATAACCCTGGCCGGCCGATGTGGCTTTTTGTGAATTAATCAATACTTTACCGATTTTAACTTAATTCCCGGGCAGCTATTGTTTTATCCATACGATGGAGATGGGCGGATTGGAGGTGGTGGTTCCCGGTGTCGCCGTGGTTGGGGTACGGTTCAGCCGGGAGTAATTGGGTATGGCCAGCAGGGGTGTGCCATCCGACCATTTTCCTTTTATGGCCATTACGCCGTGCAGCAGGTCCGGCCGCCATTCGAGGGTAAGCGGGTCCGCACCGATGGACTTGTTGAGATCCCCGTTGTCGGCCGTCTCTACGTTATACAGCAGGGGGCCATAGCGCAGCGCCACCCGGCCCTGGTCCGCCTCGATCTTTGGGTCCGCCGTTACGCGCTGGATGGCCATGGGTAATTCCACCTCGATCCTGTCACCTTTCTTCCAGGCCCGGGTGACCACCGCATAGCCATGATCGATAGCAGGGGTCAGCGGCTGGCCATTCACCGACAGCGACACGAGTCCGTTTACCCGGGGCTCCGGCGTATAGAGCTCGCTGGTCGTCCGGTTCGGCAGGCGTACATAGACCGTGAAAGTAGCCGGCTTTGCCGGGTTGACGGTCATCGATACTTTTCCACTCCAGGGGTAATCCGTCTTTTGAACCATTTCGACATCCGTGCCGGCCACTTTTTCCACCTTGATGGTGCTGCCGATGAAGAGGTTGACATAAAGGCCATTTTCTCCGCGAACATAGGTCCAGGTGGGCATCATGAGCAGGGTACGGGGGATATTGCCGACACAGCAGGGACAGACATGCCATTCATAGCGAGGTTGGGATGTCGAGAGCGCATTCGTGTAGAGGAAGTCCTTGCCGTCGAGGGCCAGTGAACCCAGCAGCGCGTTGTAGAGCGTCTCTTCGTAGAGGTCCGCGTATTTGGCATCGTGGTAGGCCAGGTTCATCTTGTATTCGAAGAAGACGAGGCCACAGCTGGAACAGGACTCGCAATAGGCGTTGTTACGCAGCGAGTAGTCGCCGCCGAAGCCTTCCGAGGTCTCACCGCTGCCGATGCCGCCGGTGATATAATATTTCCGGTTGACCATATTGTCCCAGAGTGAAAGGACGGCGCTTTGATAATCCACATCCTTCATCTCCGCCGCCACATCCGCCATGCCCGAGTAGGTATAGGTAGCGCGGACGGCATGACCTACGGCTTCGTATTGTTGCTGTACCGGGACATGGCTTTGATCGTATTCGCTGCCGTTCTTCCGGTTGTCCAGCAGGAATTTTGCCAACCGGATATAGGCGTCACCATGGCCCTGGCCTTCCATGTCATTGACGAAACGGCCGAAGCGGACGAGGGCCTGTTCCATCTCCTGGTGGCCGTCGTACCAGGCTATTTTGCCCGGGCCGATATTTGCCACCCAGCAGTTGGCCAGGCGTTTTGCCGCATTGTAGAGTCGTTTATCCCTTCCTTCCGTCAGGGTATAGTGGTTGATGGCCGACTCGATGAAATAGCCCGAGACATAGCCTTCGTGGTTGCCGCGGCTTTCCGGCGACCAGCGATGATGCCAGCGGCTCGTGTCGCGCAGCGTGTAGGCCGTCTGCAGGTAGCCGTCCGGCTCCTGGGCCGCGAGAATGATCGGGATCCATTTCTCCAGGGTAACCTTCATCCTGTCCTGCGCGTGGATGACGGCCGTGTCGCCTCTTGGGTCGACCATCAGCGCTTCGCACATCGCTTCCACCGTCTGGTGTACCCAGGCGTTGGAGAAGACATAGCCTTTATGTTTGCCGTGTGGCTCGCCCTTCAGCGCTTTGGCCGCCTCGATGAAATTGTCGAGCCCGCCTTCGCCGGTGGTGAGGTCCGTGCGTTCGCATTGCGCGATGCAATAGGGGATCCAGTTGAGGATGATCGCTTTTGCGCGGTCGTTCCAGAGCCGGCTGTCGATGCTATAGTGTTTTGTATAGACGACGTCGAGTCTTTTTGCCGGCGGCGGTTCAACCGCTGTTACGTGTAATTCGCCGCTGGTATGGAGGTCTCCCTGCCAGGCCGTGAAGGTAAGCGTATAGGCGCCCGGGGCGGAGAAGGTGGCAGTGGCTTCGGCGTTGGTGGTCGTGC
>Ga0206888_1067_pt1 | contig 30600 bp, 33 predicted proteins | sample Alteio_BWOrgHeat_90_FD_153258 | JGI IMG/M metagenome (GOLD analysis project Ga0206888, IMG submission 153258) | Enriched cells from forest soil in Barre Woods Harvard Forest LTER site, Petersham, Massachusetts, United States - Alteio_BWOrgHeat_Nextera4 ... | reverse complement strand
AAAATAGCTGTACGTTTATGGTACGTAGGCTGTACGAAATTTCAATACAGAATCTTAATAATGGGTGTCATGGCCGGGTGCAGGATTTGCGGTACCTTTCCTAAAACCTATTTTTTATGTCAACAACAACTGAAGTCATGACGACAGAAGAGATCGCCAATCGCCTGGCCGAACTCTGTATCAAGGGAGATTTCGAATCGGCTCAGAAAGAACTGTACGCGGACGATGCGGTCAGTATCGAGCCCCACGGAACACCGGATTTCGAGCACGAGACAAAAGGGTTGGATGCCATCTTTGAAAAAGGCCGTAAATGGCAATCGATGGTTACGGAAGCGCACGGGATGACGGTGTCAAAACCGCTGGTCTCGGACAAATCCTTTGCGTTGACCATGTTCATGGACGTAACGATGGCACAGGGCGGACGCATGCAAATGACCGAGCTTTGCGTGTACAATGTCAAGGACGGAAAGATAATCTCGGAACAATTCTTTATGTAAAACGGAAGTAGAACAAACTATGCGTCGATCAATGATCTTACCGGCGATGCTCACCTGCATCGCCTTTTTTTGCGCCCTGGCGGGCGGCGGTCTCCGTGCACAGGATATCACCCATTCTTTTGAATTAGGCTGGCCGCTGTACAAGGTCAGCAATAGCCTTTACAACAAGATCACCTTCCTGGACTCCAGGTCCGCCGGCGTCCCCATCGGGGTCATCACGAAAGGACTCGGGCCGGCTCAAGTGGAAAAGATCGTCTTCAAGACACCGATAGAACCCCAGTTCGCGGGGCTGATGCACGTGCTCGTTGACAATACCGCCAGGGATGGAGAGCTGTTGTTCCAGCTAAGACGATTCCGATTTGTCGAAAAGTCCGGTGTGCGCTACTGTTTCCTTTCCGCCTCCCTGTATGCAAAGAAGGAAGACCGCTATTTCCCGCTATCTCATCTCAATACGGTGTTTTCCCTGCCCTCCCGCATCTGGAATACACTGCAGACAAAGGCGAACACCCTCCTCGCGGACTTCGTCGCCAAAGGGCTTGTATTGCCGGCAAGAGACAGCCTTTCCTATACTTTTGACGAAGTGGCCCGCGTCGACAGCATCGAGAAACGCAGCATCCCCCTGTACACCGTCGGGACCTGCAAAGACGGCATCTATACCTCGCCGCAGAGCTTTCTGGCGCAGCGACCGGAGTGGCCGGATCTCGACGTACTCACCAGGAAGAACGGCAGCATTATCAGCGTTGCGGCCCGCTATTCGGGCGGGGAGAGGAGACCCGTGGGGAAAGACGCGATGTACGCGATCGTTTACAAGGGCCGCCCCTATATGATCACGGAATATGGGTTCTACCCGTTGCAGCGGCTGGGTGACGATCTTTATTTCACCGGCGAGCTGCGTATCGCACTAACCTTAGGCGATGAGTCGAATTCCACCCGTAAAGCCACTTACCAGGTGATGCTCAATCATCAGACGGGCCGTTATATATTCGTACGTCTCATCCCGCCGCCCAATGTCAACACCGGCCGGCCGGACGCGGAAGATTATTGATACCGCGTGGTCGCCGGGTGAAAGTGACTCCAGGAATGCCAGAACTCCTGGTAGGCCGGCAGCGCCGCCAACTGCTGGTCTTTTAATTTCCCTTCGATGCACAGCCCACCCCCATTCCACACGGAACCGGTATTGGTATCCTTTAACATCGGCTGCCCGGGCAGCCTTTCGAATTGCAGGGTCTGACCCTGTACCTGGCGGCTCCAGGTATGGAAGGAAGCAGAGTCGGCGCCAAGCAAAAGGACAATGGGCCGGTTGCCGAGCGTATCCTGGATCAACGGGTGGCTGACCAGGATATTCCAGTCATAGGCCTTCGCATGCCCGCCCGAGAGCACCCCGACCACCCAGGACTTGGCCTTCCACGAAGCAGAATCCCGCTTTTCCAGGCTTCCTTTTATCGTTCCGTTGTCATAATCCGCAAGGGCCTTGTAATGTTTATCGAACATCGTGTCGGGTTGCATGACGCGCGAATTGGGATATTGCTCCAGCCAATCGGAAAGCGAGGACTGCGTGGAAGGGATCTCGGCCAATTGGGTGTTCTTTAGCGCCCCGGCCACAGCCACACCCGTCGCCTGCTGCCACCAGCTATGGGTAGCGGCGTCTTCGAACATGGCATTGAAATGGTCCATTCCGACAAGCCGGAAGGTCTCGGGCTTTCCATTCACCAGCGGACTATAGACCCTGCCGGTACGGCAGACGGTGCAATAGGTGATCATCACCGGGGTATTGCCAACGGTATCCCGCACCTGGTGGTGGTAGCCGATCAGTTGTATCGGGTAAGCCTTCACCTCGCCGTTGAGCACCACGCCTATGACCAGTTTGTTGCCCGCAATTGTATTGGTAGCTGCCGTGGCAAACGTCTTGTTCCCCGGCTGGTAGAACATCTTGTCGGCCTCGAACCGGAAGTTGAAGAAATAGAAGACGACGCCATAGAAGACGATGAGGACGGTGAGCAGCGCCCTGGGCCACCATTTTTTTGTATTCCAGTAACTCAGCAGCGGAGCGATCACCAGCAACAAACCGATGACCCGCAATAACACGCGGTTACGATCGATAAAATACGCGAACCCAATGGTATTGGCCTGCTGACTGCCGGGAAAGGGCATGATAAAGTAGACCCGCAGGATCTCCGTCGCAAACAGGAGAAGGATACCGAGGATAAAAAGCAGTCGTTTCATGATGTTCGAATATCGTCATTTTATCGATGTAATGGCGGTCCCGCCATACTTTCCATCACTCTTTATGAGCCCGAAGCCGGGGGCATACCATTCCGTATAGTCATAATTGAGGGGAATTCCGATGGGGCCGGTCTTTATTGACAAATGCGTGTGAGCGCTGATCTTGAAACAGTCCCAGGTTCCGGCCGTGGTGGTCACGGATTCCTGTGCCAGGACCTTGCGCTCGGTTATCTGCATGGTGACGGTCTGGGTCATACTTCCCCTTTTGACGTCCATACTGAAATTCCCGTCCTTAAGCTGATCGCCCACTTTCATGTTGGCCGGATAGTCGATGTAACTGCTCTGTGCCGACACCTGGGCGTCGGTACTTTCGGCCTGTTCTGCCTGCTGCTGGGGAAGCATCAGCTTCATATCGATAAAAAAGACGCCGCCATTACACTGTACGCTGCTATTGGCCTTGACCGTAGACTTCCCTTTCTTGTCGAACATTTCACTGTTCAGCTTGCCCGTGATGGTGCCCCCGCTGGTGGAAACATCCGATACCTGGTAAACCTGTTTGCCGTTGGGCTCTCCTTTCTTATTATAGATGGTCATCTCGACCACCTTATCTTTTTGCAGGTAAAGGAAGTGGTTGCATTCCTGGGCCCGGGCCGCGGAGGCAGAAATGAAGATAATGGCAATCGTTGCAATGTGTTTAAGCATGGTAGCATTGGGTTTGCGCCCAAGATAGGGAGGATTTCCGGTCTGATCAATACCACGGAGCGAGGATTCCGCTGGCCCTGGGTCTTAACTGAGAAAAGCAATGACGGCCATCTCACTTTCCGCTGCGCGGGCATAAAAGGCTTTGAGGTTGACCAGGTGGCCGTAGAGCCAATCCATCGACTCTTCTGCTTCCTCCCATCCGCCGGGATAGATCTTTGCTGCGGTCATTTTGCCGGCATCATAGTGCTTTTCCAGGTCGTTCCGGGTGACTGCAGACAGGGCTTCGGCCACTTGTTTGACCTCGTCCACCGTAAGGAACTGCGCAGGCCCATAGCCAAGGTCCTGATCGGGATCGAGGGTCTGGTGGCCAAAGATGACCCAGGACAGCGGTGGTCTGGCGCGGTCCAGCTGATCCTGCGGATAGCCATTCAGGAGATAGGAAAGCGCATCCCAGGCCTTGTCGACACTAAACATGGCGGGATCTGTTTCTTCGGTCTCTTCTTCCATCTCCAGCGCCGCCTCGAGCCTGTCTTCCAGCAGGCTGCTGTCGCGCAGATACTCGTCCAACTGAGAGAACGGTACCAGGATAAAATCGCCGATCATGCTCATGGTATTCGATAGATTTAGTTATCAGCCGATCTTCCCAACCATATCCTCCGGCCGGACCCACTCGTCAAACTGCTCGGGGGTGACATAACCCAGCTTCACGGCCATCTCCTTCAACGTCGTCCCTTCTTTATGCGCCGTCTGCGCGATCTCGGCAGCCTTGTAATAGCCGATCTTCGTATTCAGCGCGGTCACCAGCATCAGCGAATTGTCGACATGCTTTTTGATATTGGCCTCGATGGGCTCGACGCCCTTTGCACAACGCTCGTTAAAGCTAACACAACCATCACCGATCAGCCGGGCGCTGTGCAGGAAGTTATAGATCATTACGGGTTTGAACACATTCAACTCGAAGTGACCGGTAGCCCCGCCGATATTGATGGCGACATCATTCCCCAGCACCTGTGCGGAGATCATCGTCAGCGCCTCACACTGGGTAGGATTGACCTTGCCGGGCATGATTGACGAACCGGGTTCGTTGTCGGGGATATGCAGTTCGCCGATGCCGCTGCGCGGACCGGAAGAGAGCATCCTGATATCATTGGCTATCTTCATCAGGCTGACCGCGACCGTCTTCAGCGCGCCATGGGCTTCGACGATGGCGTCATGCGCGGCCAGGGCCTCGAACTTGTTGGCGGCGGTGACGAAGGGCAGTCCGGTGAGCTCGGCGATCTTTTTTGCCACCTTCTCGCTATAACCCGGAGGGGTATTGATCCCCGTCCCGACCGCAGTGCCGCCCAGCGCCAGTTCGGATAGATGGGAAAGCGTATTCTTTATAGCCTTCAGCCCGTGTTCCAACTGCGAAACATACCCGCTGAACTCCTGGCCGACGGTCAGCGGCGTGGCGTCCATAAAATGGGTCCGCCCGATCTTCACCACCTTCATGAATTTTTTGCTCTTCTCGGCCAACGTATTGCGCAACGCCTCGATCCCGGGAATGGTCACCTCCAGCAGGATCTTGTAGGCGGCGATATGCATGGCCGTGGGAAAGGTATCGTTAGAGGACTGGGATTTGTTGACATCGTCGTTGGGATGAAGTACCTTCTCCTTGTCGGTGAGCTTCCCGCCGGCGAGAACATGCCCGCGATAAGCCACCACCTCATTGACATTCATATTGCTTTGGGTACCGCTGCCGGTCTGCCAGACCACGAGGGGGAAATAAGCATCCAGGCTGCCGTTGAGGATCTCGTCACAAACCTTCCCGATGAGATCAGATTTTTCCTTTGGGAGCACACCGGCCTCGAGATTGGTAAGGGCGGCGGCCTTTTTCAGATAAGCAAAGGCGCGGATGATCTCCTTTGGCATTTTATTGATGTCCTGGGCGATTGGAAAATTCTCTACACTGCGTTGGGTCTGAGCTCCGTAATAGGCATCGATGGGCACTTTTACCTCGCCCATCGTATCTTTTTCTATGCGGTATTCCATGGTGATTATTTTTGGCGGTCCAAAGTTAGGGGATTGATACCACCGAAAGGCCGTTTGGTGGGCCAATAAGCCAAATTAGTGCGAAATGTACGAACGGTCTAGGCGAAATGGGCAAAATTTGCTTGTTTTGCCGGGACTCACCGGTCCTAAAAGCCATCAAAATATGACATTAACCAGAGCCTTTCTCACTTTCCTCCTGATCACCTCCGCTGCGGCCGTTTCAAACGCGCAGGATGCCACCCCCAAAGACAAATATGTATGGAAAGAGGCAAGCTCGGGCGGATACACATACCGGTATGTGACCAATGACCCGATGCAAACCCGGCTGTATACCCTCGCCAACGGGCTCACCGTCCTGTTGAGTCCCAACCACAAGGAACCCAGGGTCGCGGTTCGGATCGCGGTACGGGCAGGGAGCAATACGGACCCCCGCGACCATACCGGTCTCGCCCACTACCTCGAACACCTGCTTTTTAAAGGCACCGATCAATACGGATCACTTGACTGGAAAAAGGAAAAACCATACCTCGACCAGATAGACGCGCTCTACGAACAATACAACACGACAAAGGACCCGGCGATGCGCAAACGGATCTATCATCGCATCGACAGCGTCTCCGGCCTCGCCTCTCACTACTCCATCGCCAACGAGTATGACAAACTGATGGCCAACATCGGCGCCCAGGGCAGCAACGCCCATACCTGGGTGGAAGAGACCGTATACGAAGAAGATATCCCTTCCAACGCCATGGATAAATTCCTTGCCGTCCAGGCAGAGCGTTTTCGCAACCCTATCCTGCGCCTTTTCCATACCGAACTGGAAGCGGTGTACGAAGAGAAGAACCGTACCCTCGACAACGACGGCTCGAAAATGCAGGAGGCGGAACAATATTATTTGTTCCCCACCCACAACTACGGTCAGCAGACGACCATCGGGACCATCGAACACCTGAAGAACCCCTCGCTGAAGGCGATCCGTAACTATTACCATGCCTACTACGTGCCCAATAACATGGCCGTGATCATGTCCGGGGACTTTGAGTTTGACGACCTGATAAAGAACATCGACAAGGCCTTTTCCTATATGCAATCCAAGCCGGTGCAGTTGTACAATCCCGCGCCGGAGCGCGACCTGACCGCGCCCATTGTAAAAGATATCTTTGGCCCAAGCGCGGAGAACATGCGTATCGCCTACCGCACCCCGGCGGTAGATACGCGGGACGCTATTGTCCTCGACCTCATCGGCAGTATCTTCTCCAATGGCAAGGCCGGACTGCTGGACCTGAATCTCAACAAAGTGCAAAAAGTGCAGGCTTCACAGGCCGGACTACAGCAATACAAGGATTATGGCATGCTGCTTTTTTACGGGACACCAAAACAGGGTCAGACACTCGAACAGGTGAAGGACCTGCTGATGGAGCAGATCGAAAAATTAAAGCGCGGGGAATTTGACGAGAGCCTCGTAAAAGCCATCGTCGCCAATGGAAAGCTTGAGCTGCTGGAAGGCTTGTCGAAGAATGAGGCACGGGTCGGCGCGATGATGGAAAGCTTTATTCAGACGCGGGCGACAAAATGGGATGTGGAAGCGGGCGAACTGGACGAACAGGCCCTGATCACAAAGGACGAGATCGTCCGGGTAGCCAATAAATACATGACCAATAATTATGTGTTGTTGTACAAGCGGAAAGGCGAGGACAAGAACATCGTAAAAGTGGACAAGCCGCCCATCACCCCGGTGGAGACTAACAAGGACAAACAATCGGCGTTCTTAAAGAGGATAGAGGCCATGCCCGTCGCCCCCGTGGCGCCGCAGTGGCTGGACTTCCAGACCGGCATCGGTCGCGGCAAAGCCGGCATCGCCGATGTGCTCTACGTGCAGAACAAGGACAACGAATTGTTCCATCTCTACTACCGGCTCGAGATGGGAAATTTCAACAACCGGATGTTGCCGCTGGCGGCCCAATACCTGCAATACCTCGGTACGGACAAACATCCCACGGCCGAGATCAGCAAGGCTTTTTATGATATTGCCTGTAACTTCAGCGTCAATACGACCAACGACATCACCACCATCAGCATAACCGGCTTGCAGGAGAATTTCGGCAAAGCGGTGACGCTCTTTGAAGATGTCCTGCACAACTGTCTGCCCGACACCGGCGCCCTCGCGTCCTTAAAGGACAGGCTGATGAAGTCCAGGGCAAACAATAAGCTCAACAAGAGCGCGATCATGCAGGGCCTGATCAACTATGCCCGTTATGGTTCAAAGAACCCCTTTAACACCACGCTCAGCGCGACAGAGGTCGCCGCCATCAAGGCCGAGGATCTGACGGGGATCCTGCACGGATTGCTCAACTATCCGCATACCATTATTTATTATGGTCCACTTACCCAGGATGCTTTCACCAGCCAGATCACCACGCTGCATACCCTGCCGGCGGCCTTTACTCCCTTCCCCGAGAAGGTGAAATTCCCGTTTGCGACCCAGTCGGCCAACCAGGTGTTGTTCGCAAATTATGACATGGTGCAAAGCGAGATCTGCTGGATCCACAACTCCGTCCCTTACGATGTCAGCAAGGAACCCGTCGTCGACGTGTTCGATAATTATTTTGGCGGTGGGATGGGGTCGGTCGTTTTCCAGACCCTGCGGGAGTCGAAGGCCCTGGCCTACGCCACGTTTGCCACCTATGGCACGCCGGCAAAAAAAGAAGACCCCTTTTATATCCTGGCCTATATCGGCTGCCAGGCCGATAAGATGAACGAAGCCGTCGGTGGGATGAACGCTCTCCTGAACGATCTGCCGGCCTCCGACCAGGGTTTTGAGCTGGCACGGACAAGTCAGAAAAAGGATATCGAGACCCAGCGGTTTACGGAGGACGGCATCGTCTTTGCCTACCTGGAAGCAAAGATGAAAGGGCTTGACTATGATCAGCGGAAGAACGAATACGAGACCCTGGACAAGCTGACGATGAATGACGTCAAACAATTCCACGAGCAGCAGGTGGCGGGCAAAGCCTATACCTATTGCGTAGTCGCCAGCGAAAAGAAGATAAAGACCGAGGATCTGCAGAAGGTGGGTGCGGTGAAGACGCTAAGCCTCGAAGAGATCTTTGGATATTGATAATGAATATAAAGTGAGCGGCCCGGTCATCAGACCGGGCTTTTTTTGCCCTTTTTTTTCGGCAACGTGATTTTCCCGACCTTCCTGCGAATAATAGGGTATGGACTCCTCCGCCTTTCTTCAACTGATACAGGACAATAAGGGGATCTTATATAAGATCAGCTCCTCTTATTGCCGCAATGCCGGGGATCGCGAGGACCTGGTGCAGGAGATGATCTACCAGTTGCTGCGCTCGGGGTCCAAATTTGACAAAACCCAAAAATTCTCAACCTGGATGTACCGGATCGCATTGAATGTGGCGATATCGTTCTATCGGAAGGCGAATCGCGGCGGGGTCACCCTCACCCTCGACGGAGAAGCGCAATTTGCCGACGACAGCGGCAACGAAATGCTGGAAGAAAGGATCGAGGTTCTGCAGCGATTTATCCGCAGCCTCAACGAACTGGATAAGGCATTGATGATCCTCTATCTCGAAGAGCGGCCCTATAAGGAGATCGCGGAGATCCTCGGGATCTCGGAGACCAATGTGGCGACAAAACTGAGCCGGATAAAGGGCCGGTTAAAACAGGAATTTAAAATTATAAATGATAAGTTATGAGTACCGATGAATTTCAGGAGTTGTGGAAGTCTTACGACGCCAAACTCGAAAAGTCGATGCAACTGAACCTGAAGCTGATGGAAGAGATCGGATCGCAGAAAGTGCGCAGGGCATTTAACTGGCAGATCGCATTCAAGTTCATGATGATCGGGCAGGGTATTGGTTGGAACATCGTGGTCGGAAGCCTGCTCTGGCGTTTCCGAAGCGAGCCTGTATTCGTTTTCTCGGCGGCGGTGGTGCTGATCTGTACGGGCTATTCCGTCGGTGGGTATATGCTGCAGGTCCTTCTCCTGCTGCAGATCAATCTGAGCAAGAGCATCCTCCACACACAGAAACAACTGGCGCAACTGGAAGGCGTCATCATCCGGACCTTGCGGGTTCCCTTCCTCCAGACACCGGTATACACATTCTTCTTTGTCAGCCGTCAGATGATCGCCACGGCAACCCCCACCGCTTGGGTGATCCAGGGGGCTGTCACCGGAATATCGATACTGGTAACCATTTGGGTCTACCGGCATCTGACGGTCCCCCATGCCAACCGCAAAGGCTGGGTAAAGCAGATGGTAGACAACGAAGGCGGCAAGACCATCGCCCGTGCGCGCAATTTTATCCGCGAGGCGGAGGAGTGGGGACGGGAAGGGGGAAAGGAAGGGGTTCAGTACAATTGATTACGCAGGATCCTCTTGATCATCCGGATCGTGTTGCGGTTCACCTGGCTGGCGTATTTGCAAAGGATCTCGTTCTCGGTGGCACCGGATTCCAGCTCGGTCACGATGTCGAACCACTGGCTAAGGAACTCGGAGTTGGGTGTCTGATAGTCAAGCAGGCGGCGAACGGTGGCGATAGTCGATTTACTCACGCCGCCCTCATGGAGTTGAACGATCTCTTCGACGCTAAGTCCTAATTTGAGGTCGTTAGCGATATGCGAGTAGTCGCGCAGATATTTTTCATTGGCCTCCATCACCTGCAGGAGAGGATTGTCACTAAAATGGATCTCCGGAACAGTCCTGACCTGACGTTGTAATTTCGTAAGCGCATAATTGCGGGCGATATTGTCGCAGATCTGCAGGTCGTCATCAGTGAGCCGAAACCACTCTCCCTGGATACGGCGGTGCTGGAAGACGATATGCAGACTTTCCTCGAGGGCGCTCATATTCGCGGCCGGATATTGCCGGACAACCCGGAAGTCGATGGGCAAGTGGGTGCGATAGGCCGCGAGACGCCGGCGGAGATCCTGCGTTTTGCCGATCTTGAACAGGTTCTTTCCTGTCTTCAGAATGTAGACACAGTTGCTGGTGAGGAGCGGCTCACTGGACATGGTGTAATGGTATTTGATCCGGCGGGGGTGGATACAGCAGCAACTTCACTTTACCGCGTACAAAAAACCCGCCGTTGGGACTAAGTTAGGCCTTTTTTGGGAGTGCCCGCCTGCTTAAAATATTTTCCCGGTTCATCCGTCTTCCTCTGATGGTAACACTATTTATAACGCAAAAAAGCGAAAAACATGAACTACCATCAGTCATGGGCCGCAAAAGGCCATCACGAAGGCGGCAGGGATCGGCACCTGCAGGCCCGGTCAATGGAAAGAGCCGCAGTAAACATTTATCGCACCGACAACAGCTATGAAATGCTGCTGTTCGCGCCGGGAAGGATCAGGGAACATTTTAACCTGGAGGTTAAGGGGACCGAGCTGGTCATCAGCTACTTTCCTCCGCAGGATTTCCCGCGCCCCGATTGGGTTCACCGCGAGTATAGCCGCGGTGGTTTCGTCCGGAGTTTTACCCTGGATGAAGCGGTGGATCCGGCGGGTATCCAGGCCAAATATGTGGATGGGGTCCTGCAGGTAAGCCTGCCGGTGGTGCCGGGAAAAGAACGGGTGTCGCACGCGATCCCTGTTAGCTAGAGACGGAAAACCGAATGATCGATCAGGGGAATGGCGTTAGGCCATTCCCTTTTTTTATTAGACAAACTACTTTCCGGAGAATTTCGCCTTTCGTTTTTCAAGAAAAGCCGCTGCCCCCTCCTTCATATCCTGTGTACCAAAACATTCGCCAAAAGCCTCCTGTTCGCGGAGAAAACCATTGCGGACAAGGGCCCCGTCATCGGTACGCATCTCCCCGGCGGACTGACCACCAAAGGGATCCGCCTGCCATACATCGGAGGACCCAAAGAAGACCCCATCCCCGGACGCGATGTTGGCGCATTCGATGATCCGGGCGACGGCGATGGGCGCTTTTTCATTGATAATGGAAAGAAGTTCCCGGGTTTTCGTGAGGAGCTCGTTTGGTTCGGCGACGATATAATTAACAAGCCCCATGACATGCGCTTCGGTTGCATCGACCATCCGGGCGGACAGCATGATCTCGAGGGCGCGGCCCTTGCCGATGAGTTGGACTAGGCGCTGGGTGCCGCCATAACCGGGGATCAGCCCAAGGTTTACTTCGGGCTGGCCAAAACGGGCATTGGGGGTACAGAGGCGGAAATGGCAGGCCATGGCCAGTTCGAGTCCGCCGCCCAGCGCAAACCCGTTGATGGCCGCGGCGATAGGCTTGGGACAGGAGGCGATGCGGAAGTAGATATCGTGGCCTTTAGCCGACAGCGCCTGCCCCTGCTCTTTGGTAAGCCCCAGGAATTCCGAGATATCGGCTCCGGCTATGAACGCCTTGGGACCGGCGCCTGTTATGATGGCGCTGCGGATCTCCTTATTGTCATAGATCTCCTTGACGGCTTCGGAAAGTTCGGACATCACATCCTTATTGATGGCGTTCAGCTTGTCAGGACGATTGATGGTGACCGTCAGGATATTATCGCTGAGGTCGGTGTGTAAGGTTTTATACATAGTGCCTGTTTTTTAGAAATCCCTGTTCTCTTTCACCCAGTTGCGGATATAGTCGGCGATGTCGGTGGTAGGGGTTCCGGGGGGAAATAATTCTCCGACGCCCATAGCCTGGAGTTCACGCCGGTCTTCATCGGGGATAATTCCGCCGCCGGTCAGCAGGACATCATTCATTTCTTTTTCCTTCATCAATGCAATGATCTTCGGGAAGACGGTCATGTGGGCGCCACTGAGGATGCTGATGCCGATGGCGTCGACGTCTTCCTGCAGGGCTGCGTTGACCACCATTTCAGGCGTTTGACGAAGACCGGTATAAATGACTTCCATCCCGGCGTCGCGGAGGGCAGTGGCGATGATCCGCGCTCCGCGGTCATGTCCATCGAGGCCCACTTTTCCAACCAGTACCCGTATCGGGCGGGTGTCGGGAGTGTTTTGCATGCAATTCGTTTAGTGGATAAAGGTATGAAAATCTTACCCTTTCAACAGGGCCAGCGTATGGCGGATGCGCCGGATGGTCTCGTCCTTGCCTAATACCACCGCAATATCAAACACATGCGGCCCGAATTTCCCGCCCACCAGCATGATCCGCAGGGGCATCAGCAACTCCCCGGGCTTTATCGCCGCCGCTGCAGCCATCTCTTTGAACTGGACCTCCAGCGCATGGGCATCCAGTTGGCCCGCCAGCTCCAGTTGCCGGAGATATTCGGCAAAGAACAGCGCCTTGGCATCGGTCCATTTAGGTTTGACGGCATCCAGGTCGATGGTAGCCGGTGGCTGAAAGAAAAAGGCCGCCTGCGGGACGAATTCGGGCAGGAGGACACAACGGTCCTTTACGAGGGCCAGTATTTTTTCAAAGCGATTGGGCGGGGGGGTAGGTGGGTTGAAGCCCGCATCCAGCGCCGCCAGGTCGATCAGGGGCGTACCACTGATATCCGTAAGCGTGTCCGGGATCAGTGGGATGATCGGCAGCGGGTCCTCCGTGCCGGCAGGCCGTACCAGGTCGGCAGCCGGTATTTGGATCCCTGCGGCGGCAAAGAGCTCTGCCACCCGGGAGGAATAATCCGATGGGGGCAGGTGCTTGATCCATTCGTGGTTGAACCATTTTGCTTTTTCGAAATCGAATTTTGCGCCGCCTTTATGGACCCGGTCCATGGAAAACTTAGCTATCAATTCCTCAATCGTAAAGATCTCCTGGCCGGAACCATCATTCCAGCCCAGCAGTGCCAGCAGATTCACAAAAGCCTGTGGGAGGAAACCCGTCTCACGGAAGCCGGTGGCGGGTTCATTCGTTTTGGGGTCGGTCCAGTTCATCGCAAACACTGGGAAGCCGAGGCGATCGCCGTCGCGCTTGCTCAATTTCCCATTACCATCGGGCTTTAAGATGAGGGGGAGGTGGGCCCATTGCGGCATCCTGTCCTCGCCAAAAAGATAACGCCACAACAGGATATGCACCGGTGCACTGGGCAGCCATTCCTCACCCCGGAAGGCGTGACTGATCTCCATCAGGTGGTCATCCACCACCACAGCTAAGTGATAGGTAGGCATGCCATCGGCCTTGAGCAATACTTTATCGTCGACGCCGGTGGTGGAGAAGGTCACTTCACCCCGGATAAGATCGGTAAACGTTACTTCCTGATCCGGCTCGAGCCGGATCCGAATGACATAGGGCGTGCCTTCGGCCAGGAGACGGCTGGTCTCTGAGGGGTCCAGTTGCAGCGAATTGCGCATCTTTTTGCGCAGGGTATGATTGTATTGGGGGGAGGGGTTCTCCGCCGTTTTATATTTTTCCCGCATCGCTTCCAATTCTTCGGGGGTGTCGAAGGCATAGTAGGCATGGCCCTGCTCTACCAACTGCCGGGCATATTTTTCATAGAGACCCAGGGCTTTGCGCTCGCTTTGACGATAGGGGCCATAGGCGCCGCCCTTGTGCGGGCCTTCGTCAGGTTCGAGGCCGCACCAGCTGAGACTATCGATAATATATTCCTCGGCCCCTGGGACATACCGGCCTTGATCCGTATCTTCAATGCGCAGGATGAAGTCCCCGCCATGACGCCGGGCGAAGAGATAGTTATAAAGAACGGTCCGGACACCGCCCAGGTGTAAACCCCCGGTGGGGCTGGGCGCAAAACGAACTCTGACTTTTTTACTCATAGGGGCCAAAGGTACGACTCCTCTTGAAGGCGAAAAACCATAAAAAATATCCAATAGTGAAATTCTCATTCACCCTTTTTCTGCTTTTTACTCTTTTATCCGCCTCCGCCCAGCTCACTTACGCGACGTTGACCGTAGACTATGATAGTGCCTGGCAATTCAGGAATTTAAAGATCATCCCCATCCGGCGCAAGGCGGGCACGGGGATGCAGCGTCCCGAGATCGTTCCGTTAGGCCAGGCCTTGAGCAAGGGGCTGGTGACCGTGACTGAACGCGGCACTACTTCCTTTGAGAACGTCCACTGGCTGCGATTCAATACCCATGGCCCAAAACCCATCTATATAGCCGGAGGCGAGATCATCGCCGGCGGCCGGCAGGACCGGATGATCGTTCGCGATACGATCCTTCAGCCCATGGACAAAGACCAGTATGTGCCCGTGATGTGCGTGGAAGAAGGGCGGTGGAGCGATAAGGAAAAGAAATTTGGTTATGGTAATTATGCCAACCAGCATTTACGGAAGGTGCTGGACTCCACCGGGAACCAGGTCTCCATCTGGCGGGAGGTCGACCGGCAATTGCAGGCCGGTGCCTTTAAGAACAAAAGCCTCTCTTATCTCTCACGCTATGAGGACAAGAAGTACCTCCTCTCCCAGGACGAATATTTTCGCTTTTTTATGGGAAAGTTCGCCAAAACCGACAGTAATGTGGTGGGCTTTGTGGCTATAACGGGAGACAAGATCATCGGTACGGACATCTTTGATGGGACGGACCTGTTCTACCCTGAGCTGGACCCCCTGTTACATGGGTATATCGATGATGCGATGGAGTCGGGTTCACCCGTGACCTTGAAAGATCCGCCGGTAAAACGGTATATGGATCATCTGCTAAAGGATGAGAAAAGCCAGGAAGAATTTGTAAAGGACAAGGGAAAGCTCTTCCGGGAGGATGGGCGGGTGATCCATGTGAATACCTATACAAAGGAGACGCCGGTGCCGTAACATGCCACGCTGAGCCGCACTCGCCGCGCCGGGAAATTTCCTAACTTGCCCGTATGTTCTACCTGGTACGATCGCCCTGGTGGCTGAAGAAGATCTATTCGCGCCTCGTCTGGAGCATTCCGGTGAGGGAAAAGGTTCTCTATCTTAGCTTTGACGACGGGCCTCACCCGGTGGCGACGCCCTTTGTGCTGGATGAATTGAAGAAGCATGACGCCCGCGCCACCTTCTTTTGCATCGGGAAGAACGTACAGGAATACCCGCAGATCTATCGCAGGGTTTTAATGGAGGGCCACAGAGTCGGCAATCATACACAAAACCACCTCAACGGATGGAAGACGGAGGATAAAAAATACCTTCAGAATATCCGCGATGCCGCCGTGCTCATCGACTCGGATCTCTTTCGCCCACCCTATGGCCGGATCAGTCTCTTCCAATCTTCTTTACTACGGAATCCGCCATATAACTATAAGATCATTATGTGGGAAGTGCTTAGTGCCGACTTTGATCGCGGGTTGTCGGCAGAGCGATGCGCGCGCCATGTGATCCGCCATGCAAGACCCGGTTCCATCGTTGTCTTTCACGACAGTGAAAAGGCCTGGGATCGGTTGCGGGTTGCGCTGCCGGCGGTGCTGAAACACTTTTCACAATTGGGTTATCGCTTCGAAGCAATAACGGTGAAGTGAGACCTTCCAATACTGTTTACGGCTATACGGGTGAGGGATGATTCCCGGAGTGGGAATGGGTTGAAGGAACAATTTTTGCTAAAATAAAATTGGGCCTGGGTAGACACCCTGGCCCGTTTTTAATCCGTACCCTATGAAAACTGGTTTAAAGGTAAATCTTTTTTTGATTTATGCAAAGTAATTTAGTCAGTCCGGGCTGACGAATCTTCTGGATTCGGGCCTTTTACCACCATTTTTGCTGTTTGGTCCATATTATTATTTACTGCATGTAGTCCGCGTCCCTTGGGTGTTTTAGCCCTCCGGGAGCAGCAGGATCCTCCTCTTTCGCAAAATGGGAATCGTCCAAATCAGGGCTTTTGGGGATATTTGTGCCCACCATTTGGAGAAAATAGCTATGCAATTGATAGATACTCATTGTCATTTATACAGCAAGGAGTTTAGCCGGGATATCGAAGAAGTGATACAGAAGGCTGAAAAAGAGGGGGTTACCCGATTTTATCTGCCTGCCATCGACAGCCATTGCCAGGAAGCGCTGCTTGCCCTGGAGGCCCGTTATCCTGAGAAGTGCATCGGGATGACCGGGTTGCATCCCTGTCACGTAAAAGCCGACTGGGAAGCCGAACTGACCTTCGTAGAAAAGGAGTTGGCGCGTCGCAGTTGGGTGGCGGTAGGGGAGATCGGGCTCGATTTTTATTGGGATCGCACTTTTGAAAAGGAGCAATATGCCGCCTTTCACCGGCAGATCGGCTGGGCTTTGCAACATGATATCCCTATCGTGATCCATTCCCGCGAGTCGATGAAGGAAAGTATTGGTGTGGTAAGGGACCATCAGAAGGGGCAGTTGCGGGGCATCTTTCATTGCTTCAGCGGGGATGCCGCGGCCGCTCGTGATATCGTCGATCTCGGCTTCTATCTCGGCATTGGCGGCGTGCTCACCTATAAGAATTCCGGGCTGGCCGATGCGATCCGCGAGATCCCGCTGGAGTGGCTCGTACTGGAGACGGATGCGCCCTATCTCTCGCCCGTCCCTTTTCGCGGCAAGCGAAACGAGAGCAGTTACCTGCGTTACGTGGTCGCCCGTCTCGCCGAAGTGAAGGGTCTGCCGGCGGAAGAAGTGGCGCGGGTGACGACCAAAAATGCCCAAAAAATATTCGGAAACTAGGCCGGGATATTGTACTTTTGCAGCCCCGTAACGGGGGCGGCCATGGCCGCTATTGTCAAGGGTCACGCAACTGGAGAGGTGTCCGAGTGGTTGAAGGAGCACGCCTGGAAAGTGTGTATACTCGAAAGGGTATCGCGGGTTCGAATCCCGCCCTCTCCGCAAGTCTAAATCAATGTCCCCGCCTTTTGGCGGGGCATTGTCGTTTTTGGAGCGTTGTCGAGCTTTGCTCGAACAAAAGCGCAAAAAATGACAATGAAAGTGAGCGAAGCGAACGGGCATTGATTTAGACTTTAGCCCCCCATCTACGGGATCGGCGAGTGGCCGGGGGCCCGAGCCAATCCCGCCCTCTCCGCAAGTTGTTTATTAAAGTCACCGTTTCTTCCTTAAAGTTAATGTTTTACATTACGCTTTGCAAGGAAGGAACGGTTTTCTTTTGTAGTGTTTCGTTAGGTTCCAGGTGACCTGAAAGGTGAACCGAAACAACGCACGGCCAGTTCACCTGAATAGGTTAATAAAAAATGCGGTCGAAGATTTTTCATCCCAAAATTTTGAATTCTTTTAATTAGGTGGAAGGGGGGCTAGGGGCGCCGGGACCGGCGAGCGGGGGGGCTTTGTTAGGGGTGGTCCTGTTGGGGCACGCACATACACGGTTTGGTATCTTGGAGCTAGGGCTGGTCGGATGAATGCCCGGAATAGGGCCGCCGGAGTAGACGTATGTGGCTGGCAAATTTAGGCAATGAATATTTTGATTGATACTTATAATAGATCGGTGTGTTCCGGCTTCAACATTTCTCTTGGTGGTTTTGAGGCGCCGGGCATCTTGAATATTTTAAAATATAGCGCAAATAGGCAATGGAAGAAGCCAACGAAGCTGAAGGACCACGCAAGCAATAATTGCAACATTGAAAATAACATCAAAATAAAAAATATTATTGGCATGTTATTATCGGAAAGCGAGAAGTATCTGACGGTATAGAACATTACCGTAGCGAATAAGAGGAAAAGGGCTGTTCCGAAAAAGTGGTATCCGGCTTGCGTAACGGCATAATATTCCTTCGTGGTTGTATCGGCGGTTGATCTTCGCCAGGAAAACGATATAGATGTGAGAGTAGCAAAAATGGCAAAACTTGCGGTCAATAGTTTTGCGAAATCATCTTTTAACAACAGGTCCTTGGACTCAAGAATAGTTATAAAAGCCGCGGCACTTACAAAAAGGTAACTCATTGTAGGAACGAATACAATTAAAGGGAAAGTTGTGTAAAGAAACCGTTTCCTCCTTTTTTCTTCGATCTGTTCCGGGGTTAATGAAGGCTTTATCTTTTTCTTGAACATGGACTGCGGATTTAATAGTTATATAAAGATTCTATTCGGGCGGTGTATCATCGAAATTACCCGTTCTATGGATCATTGGAAATTTCGTCTGTGTAAGTTTATTTATCAAAATCCTTAGAATGAAGGCGAAACAAATGCAGGCAATCATATACGCTGACAGAAACAGAACTATGTAAATGACCTTCACGGTCGGTACGAGGTCGTTATCAGGATCGGGCTTGTTATAGTGGTAGAAGTTGACCGCAAAGTATTTAAGTAATGCGGCTAGAAGAAATATAATCGTACTGAAAAATCCCAATTCTCCTGCATAGCGAATTTTTTGAAATAGCTGGGAATTGGTATTGGTGGTTCTTGCCCAGGAAAAGCAAATGTTAGATGTTGCAGCAAGGACCGCAAATCCTACGTACGAAACTGGCGTAGTGTCAAATTTTGGGTTTCCGAATGTGTGAGTAATGAAAGCTAGACCGAGAATGAGAACAAGCAAGGTATAAGGAATACCAAGGATAAGAAATACTAGCGTTTTAATGAGTCGTTTGGTATCTCGGTCCATATTATTTATTTTTATTTTTTTCTCTTTCGACCAATTCCTTTTTTAGCTTCTCTACCTTCGACGAGAGCGATCTAATCGTTAGCCAATAGATAACAAATGAAATTATAATCGCAACCAAGCTGCCAATTGGTAGCATAAAAGGTAGCTTTTTTCCAGAATTAAAATTGGTCATCTACTTGACGGATTTAGCACCTGCTTCGAATTCAAGTGCTGTTCCTTTAGTATTTGGTTATCCTTCGTCAACTGCTCAATCTGCTTCTCAAGCTTGGCCTTTTGTCCATCCACAATACTACCCACTATCGGAGTAGCTAAGGTGGCGAGAATTACACCAACTGTTACATATACTAGGATTCTGGTGGCCTTCGCTGTATCCTGTACAGCTTTGTTCGTTGCCAAAGTTGAATTAGTAATAGCATCTGCTATATCTGCTTTGAGATAATATTGGGAGTTTAATGATGCGGCCCCTTTGTTTGTTAGTTGTATTACCCTGTCCTCGGATAATGTATTTCCATTTGCCATGTAGTCTTTGACATCTTCATTGAATTCAAGTAATTCCACCGCCATAGCAACTTCTTCGAAGGAGTACTTGGTAATCTCAATTTCTTCTCTTTTTAACCTGTATTGGTTTAATGGAAGCGGATTCGTCGGTGCAATCACCTCCTTAGCTTGCTTAAGTGCAGCATCTGCCGTATATCGATCCCAATCATTAAGTAGGGCGACTAACACGCCAAACTGGAGTTGCGCAGTACCATCTATCATCTTGTGTATTGCTACAGTACCCTCTCTCTGATTACCATGATGACTAATTGTAAGTGCAGCTCTCCTTAAAGTTGCTAGAATATTATGCTGTAGTCGGCTTAAATCTATCATAAAATGATATTTTGCTCAAAAATAGCAATATTGATAGATGATAGTGGCATTGTATTATGATACCCCGCCACCGGCCACTTGAATGGGGTTACTAATAATGTAAATCGATTTTTTTTAAAAAATACCACTTACAGAGTGGTTAATAGCTGTTGGAAGCCGTATGTGGCGCCGTAGTATCGAGGGGTATAGGAATTCAGAGAGCTGAACTTTTTTTTTAAAAAATTAACTGGCTTATTTTTTATTCCAACATTCGTTACCTTTACTGTGTAGTCAATTTAAGTACAACCACTCGGCTTCAACCCCATAACCGACTTATATGACTACCGTTAATACTGACCCTAATTCATATTCACAACAACTCTTGGTTCTGCCTTTCTAGTTTAACAACTGTTACCGGCTCGTTATGCCTATTCTTGATTGAGCTTAGAATATGTATATGGGTTTGATGGAAGATTTATGTGTAAAAATCTCTTTCAACAGCAGCAGGAAATAGATACACACATCCCGTGGATAACTGTAGCTAGATTTCTGGAAGGTAAAATTTAATTTCGGTTTGGACTCAAACAGAAAACCCCGAGGGCTCAATCTCGAGGTTTTCTAAAAAAATAACTCAACGGTTCTAGCTCTTTGACATAAGGAATCTGGATGCAAGATAATTCCACCTCGGCATTACTCCAATCGCCATTTTCCCCATTATGTGCATAAGTGCGAAAACCTAAAGAGATTCTCCTACTCTATGCAGGCTTATTTTACCTAGGTGGAATTCCAGGGATAAGGCTGCGGTGCCTGCTGATGAAAGGCCCATTTTCTCACCGCGTAAATTAGCATTTATGCAACCCTTCCACATGTGGGTGTTTTACGAAGACGATCAAAAAAAATGGAGGTATCTCCACTTGATTGATGGTCAAATCGTGGAAACATCCTCCATTGGATCGCCTAACCGTACGTACTGCGTAGCTTCTGCAAGAAGACTCGGGTATCGCGGCTAGCCTACAAGATCCACCGACTGCTCCCTGATAAGGAGCCAAGACCTCCGCAGCAACGGGGGTCTTTTTATTTTACAATATTGATAGACAAAATGTTTTGTGGGCAGGGGGTGCTAAAAATTGAGCCATGGTTTTTAGTTGTCAGCAAGGGTACATAAGACGTACCGAGGGGGGTTATATCCTCGCCTTGAAGATATAAATAAAAACCATTCCTACGTACACCGGTCGTAAAAAAAACTCGGCTTGGTCCTATTTTGATACAGATGAGCTAGATTTTGACCAGTTAAGAGGAATAAGTACAAGATGAGTGAAAACGGCAGGCCTGGGGGAAAAGTTACTCAATCGACTATTCAACCTCCTTAAAGAATTCTTCCGGCGAGAGGTCCAACCCGTAAAGTAGCTTTAGAAAGGTCGAAAGATACATATCGCCGCCGGCTTCATACCTGGTCATCGCTGATCTCGATATATTGATCTCATAGGCGAAACTTTCCAGCGTTGTCCTGGCTTTACGCTTGGAATGTAATACCTTCCCAATCTTAGTAAGCAGTCTATCGATCTCTGTCGGCGAAATCTCTTCGGCAAGTGGCCGCTTGCCTGGCTGTTTCTTTTTTCTCATGTGCTAAATAAAAGAGTATTACCTTAACCTAAAACCCTTAAAGTCGGTACCTGATATATGTGTCTACAAATCGATGTCCTTAATTAGGGTCATTTTTGAATATTTTACTATATTGCGGTAAGTAGGATAAGGTTTATATGGCTAAGTACCTGATTATAGCGTCCCGGCGAAGACTGCCGGGATTTTAGATTAGGCCCATGACCGAAGAATCGACAATTATACAACAGCTCCGTAAACACGACGTAGAGGCATTTAAGGCCCTCATGGTTGACCATAGCGAAGACATGGTAATACTGGCTTACACACTATTGCGAGACCCGGGACGGGCCAACGCTGCGGTTTCCGAGGTACTACGGAGCTTGTGGGACGGAAATCTACTGGAGGGAATTGATTTGCCCCTACATGTCTTTCTTTTTTCCGAAGTACAGAGGGCTTGTGCGTTCCCTCTCCGCAAACAAACAAAACGCCCCCCTCTTCGGGATCAGCGAGTGGCCGGAGGCCCGAGCTAATCCCGCCCAGGATGAAATGGATCAAAGTCCAATTCACCTTTCTTCGTCCACCCAATCAACCCTTTCATACATCTTCCCTCATCGGTTCAAAAAATCGTTGTATCATTAAAATACATTGATACCCCATGTCAAAAGGAGCCGAATTCGAATTAAAAACGCTGGCATATCTGAAAAACCTGTTCGATACGCTTGGTTTTCGCGTGTGGGAATATCGGCGTCAGTCCGCCGGCACACAAAACGGCTTTGACATCAGGATAAGCTTTCACGATGAAACCGGCCGGTCGCGATCCATTTATTTTGAATGTAAAGACTATACTACTCCATTGTCATGGGATGATATTGCCGTGAAAATATTTAAAATACATTCCTCCAGCCACCGGCCAGATGCGTTTATTGCCATATCGCCGCATGTAAATCTCTTCAATGGAATTATTAATGATATTGAAAAACTCCAATTGACTATACAGGCGCCCATTAAATGCTGGTCACCGGAAACATGCGTAAGGGAATTTTTTTCCCTGGATGCGGCATTTTATGTGGATGTTTACGGCGAAAACCCTGGCCCCGAATACAAAGATCGCGCTGCTATTCTCGAAAAGCTAAAAGGGAGTATCAAAGACTTATTGCGGCAAAGAGATCAATTGATAAAGCAGCCACCCGTAACATTTTTTCCGAAGGAGCTCACCTTGAATATACCCAGAATAGATCCGGCAAATGTTATTGGCCGGGATGAGGAATTGCTGGAGGTACACCAATTATTATTCAGCACTAACAACCAGGTGGTAGTGGTCAATGGCATGGGTGGCATTGGGAAAACAACGCTGGCACAGGCATATATCAGTAAATATCTCGAAGAGTACGCACATGTAGCCTGGATCACGCAATTAACGGGGGATATTATCGGCGATATCAGCTCTACCATTGGATTGTCGGAAAGCTTACAGGTTTCTACGGAGGAAAAGAATGCTGAGCGACTATTTCAGGAAATAATGCGCCGGATGATATCCATGCCGGATGGCCCGAACTTATTGATCCTGGACAATGTGGAAGAGAAATTGGCAAAGTGGAAGAATTACCTTCCCGGGAAGCCCCAATGGCATCTGTTGGCAACTTCCCGCCAGCATATTGAGGGTTTTTACATAAAAGAGCTGGACTTCCTATCACCCGAAAATGCCATTGCCTTGTTCAAAAAACATTGTTCGTTGATAAAAGAAGATGAGGTAGTCGCGAAATTGGTTGAGGAGGTAGATTATCATACCCTGACAATTGAGGTATTGGCAAAAACGGCTCAGTTGCAAAGATCACCTATACATGCGCTAAGAAATGCTATCAAACAAGATCTTAGGGCTAATGTCTATATTCAACACAAAGGGGAGAGAATTGACAATGTACTTTCTTACTTATCTTCCATTTTCGATTGCAGTGGCCTGGATGAAAACCAGCAATGGTTAGTGAAGCAATTCGCCTGTTTGCCCACGGAGTTCCATTCTTATGGAATGTTGCAGCAACTGATCCGCCCTGACAAAGAAAGACTGGTCGGATTTCCTGAAGCTTGTAACAGACTGGTAGAGCGGGGTTGGTTGCTGTACGACGCTGGTGCCGATGCATACAAAATGCATGTTATCATACAGGAAGTAGCCAAAAGGCAGTTGGCTCCGGCACTTCAGGATGTGGGGCCATTGATGGAAGGCATAATTGAAAATTTAAGCCTTGTCTATAGCAAGGACAATCCGGTGGATAAGTTTAAATGGATACCTTTTGGATATGCATTGTTGAATATTTTGACGTCGGATACAGGGGCTGAAGTCGGCAGGTTGCAAAACAATCTGTCGCTTATGCTTTCAGCCCAGGGGGATTATGCTGGAGCTAAGGGGTTGGCGGAGAAAGCGGTAGCATCAGCAGAACGCAATTTCGGCCCGGATCATCCTAACACTGCTGTGAGTTACTCGATGCTGGCGATAGCACTTAAATCCCAGGGTGATTGTGTTGGAGCCAAGGGATTGTTCGAGAAAGTAGCGGCATCAACAGAACACAATTTCGGCCCGGATCATCCTGAAACTGCCATAAGCTACTCTAATCTCGCGACCGTGCTTCAAGACCTCGGTGATTATGTTGGAGCCAAGGAGTTATTGGAGAAAGCGATACCTTCAGCCGAGCGCAATTTCGGCCCGGATCATCCTAACACTACAGTAAGCTACATGCATCTGGCAATGGCGCTGAAAGGCATGGGCGATTATGTTAGTGCCAGGGGATTGTTGGAGAAAGCAGTAACATCGGATGAGCGAAATTTCGGCCCGGATCATCCTACGACTGCTGTGAGTTACTCGAAATTGGCGATCGTGCTTCAAAATCTGGGCGACTATAGCAAAGCCCTTGATCTTTTCGCCAAAAGCCTTGTCATTTTAAAAAAACTATTGCCGGGGGGACACCCCTATATATCCGCGGTTCAACACTGCTATGATTCAATAAATAGAGAAGGCATAGGGACTTAAGACCGCAACGCTACCGCTGCCCCCGAATTCTTCACGCAGAATTCCCGCCAGCTTCTGTATCCCAGGAATTGCACAATCGTATTCAGGGTCCTGGTATGGGGCAGACTTTCGTAGCGCACCTTCCCCCAAATTCGCTTCAGCGTGACATGGCTCAACGCGATCCCTGTCTGATCGAGGATCATCACGCTTAGCTCCAGAAAATCCTGGTTGTTCCAAAGATCGCTGTCGCCCCACCCCGTCTTTTCCTCGAACAGCCGTTTAACCTGCCGAATCAAACCTTGGTCCATAGGTCTGTTTTAACATCAAAGTAGCACATTATCCCGCCAGATAAGCTGGATTTCAACGAAGGAAGGGATTGACCGTATAGACAGCAGGATAGAACCTATGAGCACCGCATTTCGGCAGTCTTTGACTGAAAAATCCGGCATTTTAATTTTAAAAATGCATTAATTTGTCATTCACCGAAGTATATGATGAAAACGATCAGGTTGAAAAGAGTGCTCCTGCATATTGCGTTCTGGCTCGCCTATATGGCGGAGGACGTAACGCTCATTTACCTGTGGGATAAAGACAGGCTCGCCCGATTTTCGACCGGCCACCAATTGGTGCTGGCCGTTTGTAATAGCATGACCTCGCTGATCCCGAAATTACTCTTTATCTACTACGTACTCTATTATAACCTCCCCAAACTTCTAAATACAAAAGCCGAAAGGAAGAAATATATTGCCCTGTTGCTGCTCGCACTCATAGCGACTACCTTTTTGTATAGGGCGATCGGCGTATATTTTCAAAGCCCGGTAATTTATAGTGGATTGATCGAATTCACCCCCTATTTCAGCGGTCGCTGGTTTTTACAATTCCTCATGGATATAGGCTTCGCATCAGGTGCTGCCATCATGATCAAGCAATTCCGCCTACAGTTGGCAAGTAAAGAAAAAGAAGCGAACCTGATCAGGGATAAATTGGAGACCGAGCTGAAGTTCCTGAGGAATCAGACCAACCCCCATTTTCTATTCAACACCTTGAATAACATTTATGCGCTGGCGAGAAAAAGATCTGACGAAACCGCGGATGTCGTGATGAAACTGTCAAAGCTCCTTCGGTTTATGCTCTATGAAACAAAAAACGAACAGATCAGGATCAGTGATGAGATCAAGATCATCGATGACTATATCGAGCTGGAAAAATTAAGATATAACGACCGGCTTACGCTTAGCTTCATTAGAGAAATTGACAACGAAAACGAACCGATAGCCCCCCTTCTTCTACTACCCTTTGTAGAAAACGCCTTCAAACACGGAGCAAGCGAAAGCAGGTTCGAATCCTTTATTAACCTGGAAATGGCCTTGCAGAACGGGATCCTGGAATTTAATATCGAAAACTCGAAAGAAGAAAATGGTAAGAACTTTAACGACAAAAATATAGGGCTTAGCAACGTTTGCCGCCAATTGGAGCTATTATATAGAGAGCATGAGGTGACGATAGAATGCGAACCTGCTGTTTTTAAGGTGTCCCTGAAAATAAACCTAAGGCGATATGCAAACCTATAACTGCATGATCATAGAAGATGAGCCATTGGCTACCGAAGTGTTGCAAGACTATATCAGGCAGGTGCCTTTCCTGAAGTTGGTCTGTTGTTGTACCGACGCTTTTTTTGCAATGGAGGGCCTGCAGCAATTTGAGATCGACCTGATATTTCTGGATATTCATTTGCCCAAAATGAAAGGGCTTGACCTGATCAAAGTTCTGAAGAAACCGCCGAAGGTCATCATTACCTCCGCTTACCAGGAGTATGCGCTACAGGGTTATGAATTCAATGTGATCGATTACCTGCTAAAACCGATAGAGTTCAGCCGCTTTTTGAAGGCGGTGAATAAAATAGAGCAAACCAGGGAAACCGTACTGCCAGTGAGGCCCGCTGCCCCACCGACTGAACGCGTATACTTATTGTTCATCGTCGGCAAAAGGAAGGTAAAAGTATTCCTCGATGAGATAGTCTATATAGAAAGTATGAAAGAGTATATCCGGGTGAATACAATAAGCAAGAGCGTGCTCACCAAGTTTAAATTGAGCGAGGTGGATGGGTTGCTCAAGAAAAATAATTTCCTGCGCATCCATCGCTCTTTTATTGTAGCAAAAGACAAGATCGAGGCATTCAGCGCCACGGAAGTGGAACTGGGCGGCAAACGGTTGCCGATCGGCAGAAGCTACAAGGAACTGGTGCTGAGCGTGCTGGAAGGCTGAGCCGAAGCAAAAGGCACCCGCTGCTTTAGCGGATCCTTAATTACAAAAGATCCAGATCACGCGCCACATAATAACTTGGTACAAGTGGCCTAAAGCCAGTCTTATTCCTAAGTTTTGAAATGTCCATTATGCCATCAAATGGATTACTTAGTGCCCCTTCAGCCGGGTCAAACGTATCAGCTGCCAATCCAAAAGAATCAGCAAGTTCATACATGGTAATAGGTGAATCATCTGCCACATTGTAGATCTCTCCATTTAGCCCATCGGTATGAAGTAGTAAAGTTAAAGCCTGGGCAACATCCAGGTGATGGACCATGTGCATTCTCGACCCGGAGTGCCGGTTCATTTTTTTCAGCAGCGGTATTATCTCTTCTATATGAGGATCCCTATTCCCGTACACAAAACCTGAGCGAAGTACCCGTACATCAAAGCCGGTTTTTTTATGCAGTGAAATGAGTTCTTGTTCGGCTGCAATTTTGCTGGACGAATATGCCCTGGGGTCATTAATGTTAACTACATCATCTTCCTTCGCAGGATGTTGGTAGCCTGATCCATATACATTGCCGGTGCTAACAAAAATAAATCTTTTTACACCTGCTGCGATTGATGCATTTGCAAGCGCTACAGTCCCTGCATGATTTGTCTTTACGATACCTTCATTATCAGTAAAGGTTCGGAAAAGTGCAGCCAGGTGTATCACCGCATCTATACCTTCTACTGCGGGCGGTAAGGAATCTGTATTATATAAATCCCCGATAACAACCCTGGCGCCGAGCTCAGCTAATGCCGGGGCTTTCGCAGCATCGCGCACAAGGATACGCACGTCATAGCCCTTTGCTAACATGCGTGGAACAAATCTGCTGCCTACCTTTCCTGTAGCACCCGTGATCAAGATTTTCATACTGTCATTATTTATGATGCAAAGGTCCGATTAAGACAGCGAAAGCTGCTAACGACAATCAAACCAAGAAGTATGATTTTCAAACCTTTTCTTTTCTAAAAGATTTAGGGGCAGTACCGGTTACCCGCTTGAAATAGTTGTTGAAGTAGGTGGGATATTCGAAGCCGAGGGCATAGGCAATGTCTGCCACACTCCAGTCGGTGTGCTGCAAAAGGGCTTTTGCTTCGGCGGTTATACGCTCTGCGATGTGCACGGATGTAGGCTTGCCGGTAACTTCCTTTACTGAGCGGTTAAGGTAGTTTACATGTATAGAGAGCCCTGCGGCAAAGTCCTGCGCGGTTCTTAGCCTGAGGGGTTCCCCGGTGCGCTCTATGGGGAATTGTCTTTCCAGCAGGTCCATAAACAAATGGGTGATCCTGGTAGCTGCGTTTTTGAATTGCGATACGTTCTGCGATGGCTGTATCCTCAATGCTTCGTGAATGATCAGTTCTATGCAGCTCCTGATCAGTTCGCCCTTGTAATGATAATCGCCGCTGTGCACAGCCAGCATCTTTTGAAAAATGCCGGTCATAAACGCAGCCTGTTCGTGGTTCAGCGGAATTACGGGGGTGTCGCCAGGGTGGAATAACGGGGAGCTTTTCAATATCCCGGTCCGTTCCCTGCTGGTAAAAAAAGCTTCCGTAAAAAGACAGGCATAGCCGGTTCTCTTTTTAGAAAAACGAACAACAGAGTGGGGTACATTGGGATTGACAAAAAAGAGAACGGTATCTTTTATTTCTAAGATCCTATCGCCATAATAAACAGTCATATTGCCGGTTACCAGGCCCATTTTATAAAAATCACGCCTCCCACGGGAAACCGGGAGATCTACGGATGCGGGCAGTTCGTGGACTTTAAAACCTTTCAGTTTCAGGTCTTCAAGATTTAATCCCGGAATTTCAGATACCACTGTGATTGCCATGACGCAAAATTAATGAAATCAAACTTTTAAAAGAAAGGGAATATAATTTGCAACTTTCTCCGGTTCTTTGCATTGTAGTGCAAAATGCCGGGATATAATTTTAATAACGAAGAAGAACTGATCGGAAGGGCCAAAAATAATCCCCGGATCTTTGGTGAGCTCTACGATGCCTATTATCCCAGGATCTTCGGCTATGTATTCAGGATCACCGGTGACCATGATCTTGCCAGCGATATTACCGCCGAAACCTTCTTAAAAGCGTGGCTAAAGATCGGCTCCTTCAAATGGAGGGGGATCTCGATCTCCTCCTGGTTCTTCAAAATTGCCACCAACGAATTGAATCAATATTTCAGGAAGAAGAAGTACAGCCCGGAAGTTCTGCGCGATCTGTCTGGCCTTGACGGGGAAGATCCCAGGGGGGCTTCTTCCTATGGCAACGAGGACAATACAGCCGCCTGGAAAATGGATGAGGCGGTTGAATTCATGCAACTCCGTCAAAAGTTGAATACGCTCCCCCCGAAGTATCGGCAGGTGCTGGCCTTGCGCTATTTCGAGGAATTGAGCATTGCGCAGATCTGTCAAATACTCGGCAAGAAGGAGAATACCGTCAAGTCTCTGCTATCCAGGGGCTTGGACAAACTCAGAAATTTATTCCCATAATTTGCACCCAAGGTTTTGTCGGTGCATTATAACTATAAAGCAGTCACCATGGATAAAAAGAAGATGGCGGAATACTTAGAAACTATTCCCAAGCCCGCCCCGGACGAGGCCGGCGGACAAGAACGCTTAAAGATCTTTCTCGTGACGGCAAGAAGGTCATCCCGCATCGGCCTCCTGCTGATCGGTTTACCCGCTTTGCTCATTTCACTATTCATTTTACAAACCTTACTACACATTAAGATCGGCTTTATTCGATGGCTGGGGGAGAATGCATCCTCCCTCCCGACCCTGGCAAGGGCAGTGCTGATCTTCGTTTTTCTCATCGGCTTCCCGATGATCGCGATGATCCTGAATCTTTTGTCACTTTCACATTTTCAGTATGACAGGTTAAGAAGGGAATTCCGGATCACGTTCAGGATCAGATGGTGGAATATCGCTATTGCACTGGCCGGCGGGGCATTGGCGACTTTTTATATCCTGCACCTGTTGGCCGACACCTTGCTTGGCGGCGAGTAAAGTCACCCCAATCCAAAAAACGATAAAAATGAAGGTCCATTTTTCTCCGTCGTTCAAAGAAGTTCTTTCCCTTAGCCGGGAAGAGGCTATCCGCTTACAAAGCGGGACCATCGGCACGGGTCACCTGCTGCTGGCGTTGATCAGGCAAGGTGACAGCAATACGGTTTCCCTGCTGCAACAGGCCACGGTGTCCATGGATCACCTTCAAAAGGAGATCGAAGCCGGCATTGCCCGGGAAGATAAAAAAGCCGAAATCCCCGCGGGGAAGGCGATGATCGTAAAGCGCCGATTGTTCGGGGGTTGCTCATTGCCCTCTCGCCACGCCCTCCGCCTCACCAGGGATACTGAAAAGGCGATCCGGAAGGCCATGGTGCTGGTTGCGGATGCGAAAAGCCCGCTGGCGGGGCCGGAGCATTTGCTCCTTTCAATTCTAAAGGACAAGGATAATTGGGTCGCCGGCACCCTGGGCAGGTATGGCCTGTCGTAGCTATCTTTATCTTTGACTCGGGCAACGCGCTCAAAAAAAACTTTTCCGGGATGTCCGGTTTGGCGCCGGCCGATCATTATAAGGATAACTAAACAATAAAGCCATGCAGGAATTCTTATTACTTTTCAGACAGCCGGATACCGAATTCAGCAAAGTTTCCCCCGAAAAAATGAAGGAACTCGGTAAAAAATGGCAGCAATGGGTCGGCGGCATCGTCGCACAGGAAAAATTCGTCAACCACGGCCTCCGGCTTTCCATGGAAGGCAAGGTGCTCAAGGCCGGCGGCGTCGTCACCGACGGACCTTTCATGGAGCTGAAGGAAAAGCTGCTTAGCTATGTCATCGTCAGGGCCGAAGATCTGGATGATGCACTGACGCTTGCCCACGGCTGCCCGTGCATCGACGAAGGGGGTAGCGTAGAGATCCGGCCGGTGCACGTCTAAGTTATCGATATGAACGAAGCCAGTACGCTGATCCA